>Ga0209544_1000101_pt1 | contig 128861 bp, 119 predicted proteins | sample MesohylPK_FD_187297 | JGI IMG/M metagenome (GOLD analysis project Ga0209544, IMG submission 187297) | Host-associated microbial community of the marine sponge Aplysina aerophoba from Gulf of Piran - sponge mesohyl, lysed by proteinase K... | ecosystem: Host-associated > Porifera > Sponge >... | reverse complement strand
CTACGACGGCGGCGAGAACACCACCGACGACGTCAACCGCCACGCCGCCGCCTGGATCGCCGACAACCGCGACACCGTCGACGCCTGGCTAGCAGACGCCCGCAGCGCCAGCGGATTCACGCTTGCACCCGCGCCAGAGCCGGAGGACATGGGGCCATTCCGCGTCGCGGTGGTGGCCCCGAGCGCCAGCAACGACTTGGCGTTCACCCAGAGCATGTACGACGCGGTAAGCGCCCTCGTGGATTCCGGACAGGTCACCGAGTTTGCCATCACCGACGGCACCTTCATCGTGGAGGATGCCGGCGCGGCCATTCGGGGTTACGCCGACGAGGGCTACGACCTGGTCATCGCCCACGGCTCCCAGTACGGCGGGCCACTCCAGGAGATCGCCCCGGACTTCCCCGACGTGTCCTTCGCCTGGGGCACCGCGGTTGACACCTTCGGCCTGCCCAACGTGTACTCCTACTCGGTCCGCTCCGATCTGGGTGGCTATGTCAACGGCGTGGTCGCGGCCCAGCTCACCGAGAGCAACGTGATCGGCGTAATCGGCCCCATCGAAGTGGGCGACGCCAAGCTCTACGTAGATGGGTTCGCCGCCGGAGCCACGGCCCAGAATCCCGACGTCGATGTCAAGATCGCGTACACAGGGTCGTTCGCTGACGTGGCACTGGCCGCCGAAACCGCTCAATCGCACATCTCCGCAGGTGCGGACGTGCTGACCGGTTCGGCCCAGATGGTGGTAGGCGCCACCGGTGTCGCCCAGGAGAACGGCGTGCTGTGGTTCGGCACCCAGGCCAACCAGACTTCCCTCGGCGACGACATCGTGGTCGCCTCGCAGGTGTACCGCTGGGAGGTTGTGCTCTCCGAGGTCGTCGAAAACGTCAAGTCCGGCATTTTGGGCGGCGAGACCTTCATCATGACCTTCGAAGGCGGCGGACTGGACATCCAGTTCAACGACGCCATGGACATCCCCGCCGACGTGTTGGCCTCAGCGCAGGCGACCATCGACGGTCTGTCCGACGGATCGATCTCCACCGGGCAGTAATTCCCAGCAGTGGTGGTCGATACGGCCAATAATTGAACAATGAACTCTGACCCGGCAGCGCCGAGGACGGAACCGATGCTGGAGATGCGTGGCATCACCAAGCGGTTTCCCGGTGTTGTGGCCAACGAAGACGTTGACTTCACGGTGCTGCCGGGTCAGGTTCATACGCTTCTGGGGGAGAACGGCGCAGGCAAGAGCACGCTGGTAAAGATCCTTTACGGTCTCTACCAGCCTGATGAGGGATCGATCACCTTCGAAGGCGCCCCGGTCAACATCGACTCGCCTTCGGCGGCCATCCGCACCGGCATCGGCATGATCCACCAGCACTTCATGTTGGTGGACACCCTGACCGTGGCCGAGAACGTGGCCTTGGGGCTGGGCACATCACTGAGCCTGACCAACTTGCAACCGATCCGTCGGCGCATCCGAGAGGTTTCCGAGGAGTACGGCCTGCACGTCGACCCTGACGCTTATATCTGGCAGATGGCGGTGGGAGAGAGGCAGCGGGCTGAGATCGTCAAGGCGCTGTACCGCAATGTTCGGCTGCTGGTGCTAGACGAGCCCACCGCAGTGCTGACCCCGCCCGAGGTCACCGACCTGTTCGTCACCCTCCGTCAGCTCACCGCCGACGGCCGGGGGCTGGTGTTCATCTCCCACAAGCTGAACGAGGTGATGGAGATCTCCGATGAGATCACCGTGCTGCGCGACGGCAAAGTGTCGGGGCGCACCAACCCTTCGGAATCCAGCCGGGAATCGCTGGCCATGATGATGGTGGGCCGACCAGTGGAGTTCACCCGCGCCATCGCCGATCAGACTCCGGGCGAGCCCAAACTGGAAGTGCAGAACCTGCGGGTTCGCGGCGACCGCGGCGAGCTGGCCGTGCACGACGTGAACCTCGTCGTGCGGGCCGGCGAGATCCTGGGCATCGTGGGGGTGTCGGGCAATGGGCAGCGAGAGCTGGCCGAGGCCATGATCGGGCTGCGGGAGATCGAGTCGGGCCGAGTTTCAGTTGACGGCAATCCGGTGAAGACCCCAACTCCCAAGCACGTGCGGTCGATGGGGTTGGCCTACGTGCCCGAGGAGCGGATGAAGTACGGTAGCATCGGCGATTTCACCGTGGCCGAGAATCTGATCTTGGTGGATTATGACCAGGCGCCATACGTTAGAAACGGTTTGCTGAGCTTCAGCTCCATCGAAGAGCGCAGCGAGCAGTTGGTGAGCGACTACTCCATCCGCACGCCCAGCACCGGAACCCTCACCCGCAAGCTGTCGGGGGGCAACATCCAAAAGGTGGTGATCGCCCGGGAGTTCAGCGGCGGTGCAGAAACGCTGGTGGTGGCCCAGCCCACCCGGGGAATCGACATCGGCGCGGCCGAGTACATCCACGAACAGCTATTGATCCAGCGGTCCCAGGGCAAGGCCATCTTGTTGATCAGCGAAGACCTGGACGAGGTGATGGCCCTGTCAGACCGCCTAGTGGTGATGTACGAGGGCCGCGTTATGGGGCGGATGAACCGAGAAGACGCCACCATCGAACAGGTGGGGCTGCTGATGAGCGGCGTGGGCGAGCCGGAGGGCGAGCCAGTAGCGGGATAGGCAAGCCTGGGCCGATTGGGAGAATCGCCAGTAGGCTGACCACCCCTGGGAGGTGTCTGAGTACCTGGTGGGCTCCCCCGCCTTCAAAGCGGGTGGGACGGGCGATCCCCGTCCGGCGGGTTCGATTCCCGTCCACCTCCGCCAAGTGCGAGCCTATGACCTGGGATATATGTACTTGATGAGGGCGTGGTACCACTCTTGATACCACTTTTGAGTTGGGATGTGAGGGCTAGGATTGGTTTCAGTTGGCGTTCTTGGGAAGTGCTGATGGTTGGGTTGAGCCACTGGACCTTGCCTACCAGTCCTTTCCTGCTGCTTGTGCGGTCCCAGCGTATTTCGGTGTGGCCGCGTTGAGCAGTCTTGTGCTGTCAGCAATGCAGTTTTCCCTCGATCTGGCGTTTCCCCGGCTCGACGTTGGTGTATTGACGCGGTGTGACCCATTCGAGTCGTATGGGTCGGCCGCTGTGGGCAGGGCCTATCTGAAGGCCTGTGATGCGCTCGACGCGGCCAGAGCCGACGAGCGTCTCGACGAGGAGAACTTCTGCGGCGCCTGTGAAGGAGTCTTCGTCTAACTCCATCAGGTTGGTGTGAGAAATCGGGTTGGCCATCTCTGCCATGGGTGCCATTTGGCCGAGAGGATTCGGTTCCCCCAAGAGTGCGACTCGAAGAGCGATCTCTGTTAGGTCGTCGGGCGACCGGTCTCCCAGGCTGAAGCCTGGGAGACCGGTGCCGTTGCCGTGTGCGTCCTCCTTGGTTGCCTCGATCCGCACTAGCCGAGAACGACCTGATTTCGTCTCGACGGTGACGGAGTCGATCCCAACTGCGTACGTCCGACCGGCGCATGTGATGCGCGTCGACTGCTTCTGGTTCCAGTTGTTGGGCCGCAGTCCTTCCAATGCGGCGAGGATGTCGCCGTCTCGGATCGCGGCTTCAACGCTGATCTGGTTTCCGAAGTCCGTGTGGCGGTTTGCCCGGAAGAGGGCAGTGCCCGCCTTGCACCATGGCGAGTTGGCTGCAGCTGCGACTTCCGCAAGGCGATCAGATAGGCCTTCGCTTAGCTCTTGTGGGTCGGAGTAGCTGCCGGTGGTGTGGAATGTGCGGATCTCCTCTAGGAAGTCCCGTTGGCGGCCGTCCATTTCCCCGGTGGTGGCCCACACGCTTATGCGCAGTCCGGCTTTGACTGCTTCGTTGTATTCGGTGTGCGTGGGTGAGTACCCCGTTTGCTCCGGCTTGCCGTATCGTTCGCCGAGGATGCCAACGTAGATGTCCGACGAGCGGACACCAGATAGGTATGCGGTTGGGGCGTCGTCGTCTCTGCCGCCTAGGCGCTCGAACAGCACCACCCTGCCGCCGAGGGCTTCGACGGCATCGCGCACCGCCTCGCGCTCGGCGGTCATCCCGGCCATCGTGCTGGACACGAATACCGTCTGGTCTGACATCCAGCTGCGGACCTCGTCGGGGGTTAGGGGCTCGGGCGGAGAGCGGTCGACTACAACCGGCGGGATCGGATCAAAGTCCATTGCTATCAGTCTGTCAGCGGCAGTCCACCGCTACGGTGCCGCAGCGGGCATGCTCCGTGTACCCTCTGCGAAGCTCGTCTTCGATGCGGGCCATCATTTCCGAACCAGTACTGAACAGGGTGCTCCTGCACTCTGGGCAGAAGATGTCGCTGCGGGAATTGGTGGGGTCTAGTGGCGCTCCAGGACTGCACTGCAAGGGTTCTGGCACTGCCAATCTCACGGCGACGCACAGTTCTGCCTCGGCTCCGCATCCGCACCGGATCTTCGCCTTCGTAAAATTGCTCTGCACAGGACTCGGTCCTCTCTTTCGTGTTGTGAGCACCGGGACCGTGTGCAAGCATGATGATCGCAAACGGTGCCATCACGTGGCCCCGTCGATCGGCCGGGGGCTACCACCCCCGGCCGATCGAGCTCTGTTTGGTTTTCCGCCACAACGCTACAGCCTTGGTGACGACAGATGGCGGATGGTGCGAGCACCCCTATCAGGCGGTTCAGCGCCTGACGCCAATCGCCACCCGCGCGCACCTGCTGATAACCGCGCGCACTTTCCCTTTGTTGATCTGCTTCGTCGCCGGTATCCACCACTTCCGCGCGCCTGATGGCTACTCTCAAGGCATGTCTCGCCAGAGAACTTCGGAAAAGCGGATTGCGACTGCTGTGCGGTTCCCCGAGAGCCTGCACCACGAACTGCAGGATCAAGCCGACATGCGCGACGTGTCAGTGAATTTCCTGGTTGTCAGAGCCGTGGCAAAGTACCTCCAAAACGCCCCCGACCCGTTGGCACTCGAACAGGCCGCCCGGAACATCGACTAGACCACCGCGTCCTAATCGGTGAGACCCTGGCAAAGGGCGGTACAGCTGCTTGGGTACATCCCTGCAGGTAGATCACCCCAGGCCATCAGGCCAATACACAAACCGAACAGACTACGTGAAACCCGGGGAGGCTCATGGTGGAGGCGTGATGTTGGGTTCACGCTGCCGGTGATTGCTGATGTCGAGCTCCGAACCCGCTCCCATCGCATAAGGAACGTCGGCGGTCTCCACCGTTAGAGCTTGCCCGCCTACACTGCCCCCTGTCACAACCACAGACAAAGCTTGCGGAGCTTCACCATGCCCTTCGAGAGTCCCGACTATCTGCTCAGCGACTTAATGGAAAACGTCGGCAGCGGCAAGATCCAGCTACCGGATTTTCAGCGAGAGTGGAAGTGGGAGGACGATCGCATCGCCAGTCTGCTTGCCTCGGTTTCGGTGGGACATCCCGTCGGGGTCTTGATGATGCTGGAGGTGGGCGGTGACGATGTCAACTTCGCGGCCAAACCTCTTGCCGGTGCCGAAAATGATACGACCCTAGACCCGGAGCGTTTGCTACTCGACGGCCAGCAGCGCATGACCTCCCTATACCAAGCGCTCGCCTCTGATCGTGCCGTGCAAACCAGCGATGGCCGAAAGAAACGCCTCGCTCGTTGGTACTACCTAGACATGGGCCAAGCACTCGCCGACCCAGGGGACCGCGAGGAGGCGATCAAGTCAATCCCCGAAGACAGGGTCATCCGGCACGACTTCGGCAGATCTGTCGAGCTTGATATCTCAACCCTTGACGCCGAGTGCAGAGCTGAGATGTTCCCGCTGTCCGGAGTGTTCGACTCGGCAGCGACCAACAAGTGGATGATGCACTACGTCCAGCTCGATGAGGAGGGAATCCCCGAAAGGCTGCAACGATGGGACCGGTTCCAGAAGGAGGTTCTCGCAAACTTCACCACTTATCAGGTGCCCGTGATCGTCTTGACCAAGGACACGCCCAAGGAAGCCGTCTGCACGGTATTCGAGAAGGTAAACACCGGCGGAGTGCCCCTAGACGTCTTCGAGTTGCTCACAGCGACGTTTGCCGCCGAGAACTTCCCGCTCAAAGAAGACTGGCAAGCACGTCGGGACAGGCTCCGCAAGCGGAAGGCAAACAGCACGCTGGAAAGCAGCGACTTCCTCCAAACCGTGAGCCTGCTAGCGACCCGGGCTCGCAAGCAGGCATGGACCGGCCCCGACAGCGACGCACCGGGAGTCTCGTGCAAGCGCAAGGACATTCTGCGCCTGACCCTGGAGGAGTACCGCCAGTGGGCCGACCCAGCCACCGACGGCTTCGATTGGGCCGCGACGTTCCTGGCCCAAGAAGGCATCTACACCGCCACTGACGTGCCGTATAGAACTCAACTCGTACCTCTAGCCGCAATACGCGCCACCCTCGGTGACAAGATCGAGCACCACGGCACAATCGCACGTATCCGCCAGTGGTACTGGAGCGGCGTTCTCGGCGAACTCTACGGTGGGGCGATCGAGACTCGATTCGCGAGGGACCTGGAGCAGATCGTCGACTGGATCGAATCAGGCGGCCCGGCCCCGGGAACTGTGACCGCGGCAAGCTTCAACTCGTCGCGTCTCTTTACCTTGCGCACACGCAACTCCGCGGCATACAAGGGGCTCTACGCGCTCCTAATGAGGAACGGCTGCCTCGACTGGCAGAAGCACCAACCGATGTCGTTGGCATCCTTCTTCGACTACCGCGTCGACATCCACCACATCTTCCCTAAAGCATGGTGCAACAAGAACGACGTGGACGATGCTCACCGCGAGAGCATCGTCAATAAGACGGCCATCTCGTTTGACACCAACCGTAGTATCGGTGGGCGGGCTCCAAGCCACTACTTGCCAACCCTGGAGAAGAAGGCAGCCATCTCTGCTGATCAGCTAGATGAGATCCTCGCTACGCACGCCATTGACGCAAGTGCTCTGCGCGCAGACGATTTCGACCGATTCTTCGAGCACCGCAAGCGCGAACTCCTCGACATGATCGGCAGGGCAATGGGCAAGCCGGCGATCATCGATGACGAGAACATCGAAAGCGAAATCAGTCTCTTCGATCCCGATCCTGATGACCTCGAGGACGATCCAGACGAACTCGCCACACAGCCGGCGGGATACTAAGCCCACCTGCACGAGACAGCCAGACGGGTGTATCAATGCCAGAATCTGCTCAGAAGAAATGACGTAGCGAACAACACAACGAAACCTCACCGGGATTCACGCAGGCTGTTTTGGTTGTGTGTTGGCCGGGTCGCCGTGGTGTCTTTGACGGTAGTGGAGGGAGTTGGCGGCGCTTACCCTTCGAAGTTCCGGGTGAAGAGGCGATATGCCAGATTGTCCACGCTCTGCTGTGAGTTCGAGAGGATGACGATTCCTTCACTTGCGTTGGCATCGAAGCCGATAAACGAGGCATAGCCGCCGGTTGCGCCGTTGTGCCACACGAATTCGCGGTCGCCTTCGCTTGCGATAATCCACCCCAACCCAATGTCCATGCCTAGCGCAGGATCACGCTGCTGGGGCACGCGAGCGAATTCCATTGCCTGGCGTAAGGGTGACTCGCTCAGGCCGAGATTGGCCTCGAGGAAGGTCAGCAGGTCGTTGACGGTGGAGCGAAGCGCTCCTGCGCCGCTTAGGACCGGCAGATCCCAGTTGGCGGTTGGTCGGAGCCACATGTCGTGACCTGGGGCCATGCGGTCACGGAGGTCCGGTGTCAGCTCGATCGCCGTATCGGACATCTGTAGCGGTTTCAGGATCCGCTCGACCATGAGTGTCTCGAAGTCTGTGCCATCTCGCAGGGCGAGGGCGTGGCCGAGCAGGCCGTACCCAAGATTCGAGTATTCGACAGTTGCTCCGATGTCGCGATCCAGCCGGTGAGAAGACAAGAATTCATAAAGGTCTTCGACTGCGTAGTCGGCGTAGGGGTTGGCCGGATCCTCTGGATCGAAATTGTCGGGCAGGCGAGGCAGGCCAGAGGTGTGGGTGGCCAAATGTCCCAGCGTGATCTCAGCACCGTTGCGCGAAGGCACCCGCACGTTGTCACCGAGCAGACTCTGCACCGGCGCGTCGAGCCCCAACTCCTCTTGCAACACCAGATCAGCCAGCAGAGTGGAGGTGAAAACCTTTGTGATCGAGCCGATCTCAAAAACTGTGTCCCCATCGGGCTGGGTCGGGTCGTTTGCGCTGAGGTGGCCGTATCCGACGACAACACGCCCATCGGCACTGGTCACGCCGACCACGACGCCGACGCTCTGCCGGTCCTCTTCCACGAACTCCGCTAGGACATTTTGAATCTGCGGCCCGGTCAATGGCTCAGCACCCGACTCGCCGGGTGGCTGAGCGTCTGACTCGACCTCGTTCGAAGTACCCGTGCTCGCACAGGCAGCACACCAGAGTACGATCCCCACGCCAATGGCGAACGCCCTGCGTATCGAACTCCCCAACATCGAAGCATTTTGCGGGAAGGAATTGTGAGTCACAAAGTCAACAATTCGCGGTCGCCGGTGTAACCGTTGGAGTGGCGGAGTTTGGGCATGGCTCACGCCTCAGTACAGGAGTCCATAAGGGATGACTCATATGTCGAGGCATAATGACTCATTATTGAGTCACAGTAGGAGGCCTCATGGAGCAGCTCACGGTGAGGGGGTTCGGGGAGGACTTGAGTGCTGCGATCCGTCGTCTTGCCGCAAAGGAGCAAGTCTCACTGAATCAAGCAGCGCTGAGGCTCTTGAGAAGAGGTGCTGGCCTGTCAGATGGCGCCGGGCAATCTGACACGGTCGGCTCTTCCCTGGAACATCTCATCGGCAGTTGGTCTCAAGCGGAGGCAGAAGAACTCGACGGGGCGTTGAAGGCCTTCGAAACCATCGACAAGGCGGCTTGGGAGTGAGGGTCCTGCTGGACTCGAACGCCTATTCCCTGCTCATGAGGGGACACGATCCGGCCGCCGATCTCGTGAGGACCGCCGATGAGCTGCTGCTGTCCGCCGACCGCTACTCCCGGATATTTTCGTCCCTGAGAGCCAAGGGTCGTCCCATTCCCACAAACGACGTCTGGATCGCCGCACATGCAATGGAGACCGGCGCCGATCTGCTATCGGCTGATCAGCATTTCAAACATGTTGATGGGATCGCATGGATCAGCCTTGACCTCTGACCCCCGGCAAGTTTTAGCCCAGCGCCGTCTTATCAGACAGCCAACAGGTCGCGGGCGCCGGTGTCGCTGCTGGGGTGGCGGAGCTTGGACATTGCTCTTGCCTCGATTTGGCGGATGCGCTCGCGGGTGAGGTTGAAGTGCTCGCCTACTTCTTCAAGGGTGCGAGGTTCGCCGCGGTCGAGTCCGAAGCGGAGCTTGAGGATCTCGCGCTCGCGCTCGTCCAAGGGGCCGAGCAGGCGGGTGATCTCCTCGGGTAACAGGGCGGTGGCGGCCACCTCGAAGGGGGACTCGGCGGAGCGGTCTTCCACCACGTCGCCCAACTCGGCGTCGCCGTCCTCGCGCAGCGGCTCGCTGAGCGAGAGCGGTTCGGCGGCGAAGCGCAGGGCCTCGGTGACCTTCTCTTCGGAGAGGTCTACCTCGACGGCCAGCTCGGCCAGGGTGGCGGGGCGGCCCAGCTTCTTCTCCAGGTTGGCCCGGGCCTTCTGGAGACGGGCCAGGGTGTCACCGGCGTGGACCGGCAGGCGGATGGTGCGGCCGGTGTTGGCGATGCCCCGGGTGATGGCCTGGCGAATCCACCAGGTGGCGTAGGTGGAGAACTTGAAACCCTTGCGCCAGTCGAACTTCTCCACCGCGTGCATCAGCCCGAGGTTGCCCTCTTGGATCAGATCCAAAAGGGGTAGGCCCGAGGCCTGGTACTTCTTGGCGATGGACACAACCAGGCGCAGATTGGACTGGACGAAGCGGCGCTCGGCCTGCTCGCCGACTTTGACCTGGCGGCGCAGCAGGCGACGACGGGCAGGCGTGAGGCGTTCCGAACTGGTGGGGTCGTTCTCTTTGTCTTGGTCGAGGAGGGCCTGGGCTTCGTTGCCCACCTCGATTTTCTGGGCTAGCTCAACCTCGTCGTCTTTGGTGAGCAGCGGGTATTGGCCGATATCGGTCAGATAGAGGCGGACGAGATCCTCGTCATCGCGCTCAACACGCTCTTTCGGCACAGTCACACCCTCCCGACTATCCGTGAGTCACCGGTGCCTCTGTCGAACCGGTCGACGCTGACCGGGCAGAGACACGGACAATGCTTGGCTAATAACGATACCCGCTTGATCGCGGATGCGTCACCAGCGGAGGCCATCTTTTTTCGTTGTAGTCGTCAAAAAACCCAAATGACAGCTCTTCGAGCTCAACGCTGGAGGGGATATTGGGGATCGGCCATGCCTCTCGCGCCTCTGTCTGCTCCTCGTCCAAGTCGGCGGCCACCATGCGGGCGACCCGGACAAATGCCCCGTCGCAGATCGGCGACCACTGGTGTTTCAAGTGATCGAGCACCGATTTCAACTCGGGCATGGCCATCTCGTACAGCGCGGTGACCGCATCTGAAGGTTCCGAATCTTGAATGTGCCCTATGAGGGAATCCCACGCGTCCGTGGGCGGGCCCACCCGATCGGGCCCGGCCAAAGCGGGCGAGTCGGGCAGAGTTTCCCTCCACCACTGGGCGTGCTGGCCGTGGCGGCGGCTGGACCGGGCCAGCAGCGCCCTCGTGCGGGGGTCCAGCGGCTCGCCTTCGACCAGGCCGGCAGCCAAACGGCCTTCGATCTCGAAGAGGCGCTCGGAGATCCAGGCCAAGCCGCCGCAGGCGTCGGCTGACTGCTCGATGTCCATTGTCAGTTTCCGCCCCGATAGCGATTGGTGATGGGCAGGCGGCGGTCGCGGCCGAAGGCCTTGGGGGTGATGCGCACTCCGGGCGGGTTTTGGCGGCGTTTGTACTCGGCCCGGTCCACCAGGCCGGTTATGCGGTTCACCAACTCCGGGGCGTAGCCCTGGCTGCACAGGTCGGCGGGGGTGAGATCGCCCTCTACGTAGGCCTCCAGCAGAGGATCGAGCACCTCGTAGGGCGGCAGGCTCTGGTCGTCCCGTTGGTCGGGACGCAGCTCGGCCGACGGCGGCTTCTCCAGCACATTGTCGGGGATGAGATCGCGGCCGGCCCGCTGGTTGCGATGACGGGCGAAGGCGTACACCTGGAGTTTCCACAGGTCTTTGATTACGGCGTAGGCCCCGGCGGTGTCGCCGTAAAGGGTGGAATAGCCCACTGCGCTCTCGCTCTTGTTGCCGGTGGTCAAGATGAGCCAGCCGAACTTGTTGGACAGGGCCATGAGCAGCGTTCCCCGGATGCGGGACTGCACGTTCTCCTCGGCCAGATCGGGATCGAGCCCGTCGAACGACGGGGCCAGCATGTCGAGAAACGCCTGGTGGCCGGGTTCCACCGCGATGATCCGGTGGTCGATGCCCAGGTTCTGGCACAGGGTCTCCGCGTCGGACACCGAGTGATCGCTGGAGTAGCGGGAGGGCATCAGCACGCCATGGACATGGTCGGCGCCGAGGGCATCGGTGGCGATGACCGCCACCAGCGAGGAGTCGATGCCCCCCGACACGCCGATGCCCACATCGGTAAAGCCGTTCTTGTGGACGTAATCGCGAGTGGCCAGAACCAGCGCCTCATACTGCTCGTCGAGCTCGTCCAATCCGGGATGAACAACGTTGACCTCCCCAGCGATAGCTGGCGCAGACGCCAATTCAGCCCGGTCGGCCACCTCCACCTCGGCGATCAGCAGGTGCTCCTGGAAGGGGGGCGCTTGGGCGGCTACGCGGCCGTCGGCTGCTATCACCAGCGAGGCGCCGTCGAATACCAGCTCGTCTTGGCCGCCCACCAGGTTGGCGTAGGCGATGGGGCAACCGGTCTCGTCGACCCGCTGGCGGAGGATGCCAAGGCGCTGGTCCAGCTTGCCCAAGTGGTAGGGAGAGGCGTTCAGGTTGAAGATCACCTCGGCCCCAGAAGCGGCCAGCTTGTTCATCGGGCCGTCGGACACCCAGGCGTCCTCGCAGATGGACACGCCCACCGCCACCCCGGCGATGTTGTGCAGAGCAGGCTCGCCGGTGCCGGGGCGGAAGTAGCGGCGCTCATCGAACACCCCGTAGTTGGGCAGCTCCCTTTTGTGGTACACCCCGAGCAGTTGGCCGTTGACCGCCACCCCGGCGGCGTTCTGGCAGCCATCGTCACCGTCCACAAACCCCACCACCGCGGTACACGACCGAGACTGCGAGGCGATGTGCTCCATGGCCTGGCGGCTGTCCTCCACAAACCTCCGCTTCAGCACCAGATCCTCGGGGGGATACCCGGTGACGGCCAGTTCGGGGAAAACCGCCGCATGGCACTCCGCCTCCTCGGCAGCCGAGAGCGCGGCGAGGATTCGCTCGGTGTTGGCGGCGATGTCGCCCACCACTGAGTTGATCTGGCACAGGGCCACCCGCAGCTTGGCCACGAGAACAGGCTAGAGGGGCCGAAGCCCGATGGGATTAGCCAGAGGTTCTAGACCGAGTAGTACATCTCGAACTCGAGGGGATGGGGCCGCAAGTTGACCGCATCCACTTCTTCCTGCTTGACCTCCAGGTAGGACTCCACCAACCCGGTGCTGAACACATCGCCGGCCAGCAGGAAGTCGTGGTCGTCCTCTAGGGCTTGCAGGGCCTCGGCCAGCGAGCCAGGCACCGTGGGGATGCCAGCGGCTTCGTCGGGAGGTAGGTCGTAGATGTTCTTGTCCAGGGGTTCTCCGGGATCCATCTGATTCTGGATGCCGTCGAGGCCGGCCATCAGCATGGCGGCGAACGCCAGATACGGGTTGGCGCTGGGATCGGGGCAGCGGAACTCCAGGCGCTTGGCCTTGGGGCTCTCGGAGATCAGCGGGATGCGGATGGCCGCCGAGCGGTTCCGCTGGGAGTAGGCCAGGTTCACCGGGGCCTCGTAGCCGGGCACCAACCGCTTGTAGGAGTTGGTGGTGGGGGCCGCGAAAGCCAGCACCGCAGGGGCGTGGCGGATCAGGCCGCCGATGTACCAGCGGGCGAGGTCGGACAGGCCGGCATAGCCCCGCTCGTCGTACATGAGCGTTTCGCCGTTCATCCACAGCGACTGGTGGGTGTGCATCCCCGAGCCGTTGTCGCCGTAGATCGGCTTGGGCATGAAGGTAACCGTGCGGCCTTGCTGAGCGGCCACATTCTTCACCACGTACTTGTAGAGCTGGACCTTGTCGGCCATGGACAGCATCTCGTCGAACACCATGTCGATCTCAGCCTGGCCGGCGGTGCCCACCTCATGGTGCTGCACTTCGATGGGGATGCCCACCGATTCAAGGGCCACCACCATGTCGGAGCGCAGGTCTTGGAAGGTGTCCACCGGCGACAACGGGAAATACCCGCCCTTGTAGGGGACGCGGTGGCCGGGGCTGGGTGCGCCCGCCACCGAGGGACGACCGCTCTCGAAAATGCCCTCAGCCGAGCGGATCTGGTAGCCAGCCACGTCGGGCTGGTTTTGGAAGGCCACGCTGTCGAAGATGAAGAACTCGGCCTCAGGACCGAAAAAAGCGGCATCGGCGATGCCGGTGCTGGCCATGTAGGAAAGGGAGCGGCGCACCACGCCGCGGGGGTCCTTGGCGTACATCTCTCCGGTGACCGGGTCCTTCACATCGCACAGCAGCACGAGGGTCTTGCGCCTCATGAACGGGTCGAAGAACGCGGTGTCGGGATCGGGAATGAGGAGCATGTCCGAGGCGTCGATGGTCTGGAAACCACTCACCGACGAGCCGTCGAATCCGAGGCCTTCCTCGAAGACCGATTCGGTCAGCTCATGGATGGGAAGCGAGAAGTGATGCTGCACACCGGGTACGTCGGTGAAACGCATGTCCACGAATTCCGCACCCTCAGACGCGGCCAAAGCAATGGCTTCTTGGGGAGTTGTCACAGTGGGTTCCTCCTTTTTCGGCCCTTACTCTCCCACAAGCGGCAAGGGCACGGCGCATCGTGCATCTATGGTTTTGCCGCTTGCTTGCAAACGGAAGGCGCATCGTGCCAGACCTGAGTTTCCAAAGATTTTCCCAATTGTGAAAGGTATGTAAACGCCGGGAATGGGCTGGCGCAGACGACCCGTTGCAGGGCACTCTGGTGGTCTCCTATGGAACCGCAAAAGGACTATGTGCTTCGCACCGTGGAGGAACGGGGAGTACGGCTCATCCGACTCTGGTTCACCGATGTGCTGGGCCAGCTCAAGTCGGTGGCCATCTCTCCTGCGGAGCTGGCCGATGCCTTCGAAGAGGGACTGCAATTCGACGGCTCGGCCATCGACGGATTCTCCCGGGTGCAGGAGAGCGACGTTTTGGCCGTGCCCGACGCGGCCACCTTCGAGCTGCTGCCCTGGGCCGACCCCGAGGAGCCCTCCGGCCGCATCTTCTGCGACATCCGCAACCCCGACGGCACCCCCTTCGAGGGCGATCCCCGGTGGGTGATGCGCCGCAGCCTGGCCAAAGCGGCCGAGATGGGCTACACGTTCTACACCGCGCCCGAAGTTGAGTTCTTCTACTTCCGCAACAGCGACCCCGAACAGCCGTTGGCGCCATTGGACAACGCCTCTTACTTCGACCTGACCACCGCCGATGTGGCCAGCCCTCTGCGGAAGCGCACCATCACCATGCTGGAGGCCATGGGTATCCCGGTGGAGTATTCCTTCCACGAGGACAGCCCCAGCCAGCACGAGATCGACCTTCGCTACACCGAGGCGCTGAGCATGGCCGACAATGTGATGACGCTTCGGCTGGTGGTGCGAAAGCTGGCGCTCGACCGGGATCTGCATGCCACGTTTATGCCCAAGCCGTTGAACGGAGTGCAGGGGTCGGGCATGCACACCCACATGTCGCTGTTCGAGAACGACGTGAATGCGTTCCACGACGCTGGCGACGACTACGGGCTGTCGAAAACGGCCAAAGCGTTCATCGCCGGGCTCCTGCGCCACGCTCGGGAATTCACTGCGGTGACCAACCAGTTGGTTAACAGCTACAAGCGACTGGTGGCCGGCGACGAGGCCCCCACCTTCGTGTCGTGGGCCCGCAACAACCGCTCTGCGCTGGTACGGGTACCGGTGGTGAAGCCGGGCAAGGAGTCGTCCACCCGAGTCGAATACCGGGCTCTCGACTCGGCGGCCAACCCTTATCTGGCGTTCTCCGCGGTGCTGGCCGCCGGTCTGAAAGGCGTGAAGGAGGGCTACGAGCTGCCCGACGAGGCGGCCGCCGACCTCTACACCATGACCAGGGGCGAGGCCCGAGCCAAGGGCTTCGACGAGCTGCCCATGTCGCTGTCGGAGGCGCTCGACGTGCTGGAGGAGTCGCCCCTGATGGCCGAGGTTCTGGGCGACCACATCCATGAGTGGTTCTTGCGCAACAAGCGGGCCGAATTCGCCGACTATCGCCGGGAGGTCACGCCCTTTGAGCTCCGCCGGTACCTGAACACCTGGTAATCGCGGTGAGCGAACCTCTGCTGGTCTATCCCGCTCCGCCGCCGCCGGAGTTGGTGCGCACTCTTGACTTGGGCGGCTTCAACTGGAAGGCGGTGGGTAGCGCCCAGGAGCCGGAGGGCCGGTGGCTGGGCGCGGTGGTGGCGGTGGATGAGAATCCCGAGGATGCCTTCGGATTCTGCCGGGCGCTGCACCGGCGGGGCCTCGACATCCCCGTGCTCTTGTTGATTTCCGGCACCCACTTGGACGAGTTGGAGATGCGCGACGACCTCTACACCGATTTCTGCCTCACCCCGTTCCACCAGCGGGAACTAGAGGCCCGGCTGACCCATCTGGTGTGGCGATCGGGCACCACCTTGCGCCCGGAGCTCATCGAGTACGGACCGCTGGTGCTGAACGTGGAGACCTATCAGGCATCCATCAGTGGCCGGCCCCTCGACCTCACCTACATGGAATACGAGTTGCTCAAGTTCCTGGCCAGCTCGCCGGGCAAGGTGTTCACCCGGGAAACCCTGCTCAGCCGGGTGTGGGGCTACGACTACTTCGGCGGCGCCCGCACCGTCGATGTCCATGTGCGCCGCCTGCGGGCCAAACTGGGCGAAGAACACGCCGGCCTCATCACCACCGTGAGATCAGTCGGCTACCGCTTCGGCCTCTCCCGCTGGGAGCGCTGATACACAACTGATACCTCAGGTGTGAGGTCTTCCCGATCAGCGGGACACTGTCCGATAGTTGGCTCCCAGGTCTGCCATGGCGGAGCGAATGTTTGGGCCGTCGTCTCCGGTCCAGACGCAGAGCGGACCGGCCAGGTGCTCGGCGGCAGCAACGGCCTCAGCACCGAGGGTCGACAGCCGAAAAGCATCAACTAGCTCAGCCATCCGAAATGCGAGGGTGCGAACGGGCACGACTTCGATGTCGTCAGGAAGAGAGACAAGCTGTCGGCCCAGGGCTTGGCGTGCCCTGGCTGGCCATGATCCCGTCAGCGCTCCCCCAGCAGCTGACACCACACTTCGGCACAACCGCAGGAAATACAGGTTCGTGGTTGCCGGTTCGTGGTCCGTGAGCACCTGTGCGAGCCCGCCGCTGAGTTCACCTGACAGCAGATCGCGAAGAAGATGGTCGTCTAGGACCGCTCTGGTCATGTAGTGGCGAGATCGGGGTCGCCAGCCAATGACTCCACAAATGCCGCATGCTCACCGCGGCTGAGAAGATCGCTCAGTAAACCTCGCCCATCACCCCGGGGCACCGTCAGCACCCCGAATCCCAGATCGAGGACATCAACTGGTCCCCCATCTTCGAGGTCCCAACGACGGCGAACTGGCGCGGGCAGAGACATCTGCCCCGAAGACGACACGAGAAACTCCAGCACTGTAGCCATGGCGGGCATTGTACTTGGTAACAAACCATTCTTCACCAAGTAAATGTAATTCCAGTTTGTCGCCGGTCTCAGTTTCCGCTGGGTGAGTGAAATAGGCTCCCAAGTATGGCTGTTTCACGTCGTTGCGTTGCCCTGGCCTTAGTGGCGTGCTTGCTGGTACCAATTGTCGGCTCCGCTGGGACGACCGCCCAGGAGGCAGTCGGCACCGGGTTCACCGTGCAGGACGTCGTCGATCGCAACGAGCTGATCGCGGCCCAAGAGTCTCTGCTGAACGACTACCGCTGCCGCTTCGACGTCGACACCGAAATAGTGCCTGACGGCTGCGTCGACGGCCAGCCGGCCCGAGGCGCAACAGAGCCCGGTCCATTCGAGGGCACTCCCACAGAAAACGACATCACGGTACGCGACGACCTCATCGTGGCTCAGGAATCCCTGCTGAACGACTACCGCTGCCTGTACAAGATCGATGCCCAAATCGTGCCCGGCGGCTGCAATCGGATCGCTGTTGTGTTCGACCAAGCCATCTGGACCATGGACGGCGATGGCGCGGGTGCGCAAAGGGTCGTCACGAACAGTGAATTCTCAAACCTAGGCTTCAGTTCATACTTGTCCAATCCCGTGTGGTCACCCGACGGCACCCGCATTGCTTTCGTAGTGGACTACCAAGAACAACCCTCGGACGGCCTGCCCGGCTGGAGCGAAATCTGGACAGTCGACGACGATGGAACCGACCTAGAAATCTTCTTGGACGGGGCAGGCACTGACATTCAGCGGATAATCCATCTGACTTGGTCGCCCGACGGTACCAAGCTCGCCTATCAGTCAATTTGCTGCGACATATTGGGCCAAAGCACCTACTCGAACCTGACGGTCGTTGATGTCGACGGGTCTAACAGCACCGAGATCTCCAAGGTGCTGACGCAACCTGCATATTCGTGGTCGCCGGACGGCTCTCGAATCGTCTATTCCAAGGGACTTTCCAGGGACAACTGGATCGCCAATGCCGACGGCACGAACCAGAGAAGGCTCAACGGCCTTGAAGCGGACTATGGGCCGGTGTGGTCGCCAGATGGAAGTCGAATTGCGGTTGGCATGACCTCTATGAGGGAGAACCGCAAGGAAATCTGGGTCTTTGACGCAGACGGGAGGAACCAGCGCAGGATCGCAAGGTCTGCTTATACGTTCGGAACGCCTCTTCAGCGAGGAGAAATCGGGTTCACTTGGTCTTACGACGGCAAGCAGATCGCCTATTTCGATATCCAAGGTGATGATGTGGTCCTCACCGCGATAGACGTGAGCGGTTCAAACAAGCACCAGATCACAACTCTCGAAGGGACTCCTTATCCCCCAGTGTGGTCGCCTGACGGCATCCGCATTGCCTACTCACCAGGCGGCCAATTTGTCAGGAGCAACGCATACCATCTTGTCGCAGAGGGCCTTTGGGTGATCTTTGCCGATGGGACCAACCAGCAAAAGCTCGCTTCAGGACCCATATATACCCGAAACCTGTCATGGTCACCGAACCGCTAGATCAACCGACGTAGGCCCAGAGTTCGATTTCGACTAGGGCGCCTAGGGGGAGGGCGGCTACGCCTACGGCTGAGCGGGCGGGGCGGGAGTCGCCGAAGCAGTCGACGTAGGCGTTGTTCATGGCGCCGAAATCGTCCATGTGGACTAGGAACACGGTGGCTTTGACTACGTCGTCCAGGGTGGCCTCCTCGGTGGCCAGCACCGACTCGGCGTTGGCCACGGCTTGGCGGAATTGGGCGATGAGCCCGCCGGGGACCAGTGACCCGTCGGCGATACCGATCTGACCGGAGCAGATAAGAAAATCGCCCGCACGGACAATGGGGGAATACGGACCGACGGGAGTGCTCATAGCATGGGATCATATGGAAGCTGAAGACCACGGTCACCAGAACCAGGACATTGAGTTCCTGATCGCCTCCTGCCCGTGGCCCGAGGATGCCCGTTCCCTCATCGAAGACCTGGGCATCACCAACGAGCGCCGGGCCCGAGCGGCGGCCATGCTGGCGGGGGCATCCCGTAGCATGAGCAAGGCGGTTCGCCGCGACCCCAGCCTGCTTGGCGTGCTCGACCCTCCCTCCGATTTCGCCACCGAGAAGATCTCACTGGTGGCTCCCGACGACGTCGATGCCCTCGATGGCCTGCGGCGGTGGAAGCGCCGTCAGCTCTTGCGGATCGCGCTGCGAGATCTGATGGGCGAAGCCGACCTGCCCACCGTGGGCCGGGAGCTGTCGCTTTTGGCCGACGCCTGTTTCGTCCGGGCTCTGGAGATCGCCGATGAGGGCCCGTCTCTGGCCGTTATCGGCATGGGCAAGCTGGGGGGCAACGAGCTGAACTACGCCAGCGACGTAGACATCGTGTTCGTCCACGAAGGCGACTCGGCGGCCGCAGCCCGCCGGGCTCGAAAGGTGCTGGAGATCCTCACCGCCTTCTCCTCGGAGGGACAGGTTTACCGGGTGGACATCGAGCTGCGGCCCGAGGGAGGGGCCGGGGCGCTGAGCCGCACCCCCGAAGCGTTCGGAACCTACTTCGACCGGTGGGCCGTGCCCTGGGAGCGGCAGGCCTACATCAAGACCCGGCTTTCGGCGGGGGACCCCGCTGTGGCCAATGCCTTCTTCGATGCCATCAAACCGGGGGTGTGGGGCGAGAACATGGAAGCCGACACCGTGCCCCATCTCCGAGCCCTGAAACTGCGGGTGGAGGAGTCGGCCAAGCTGAAGGGCGACCGGGAGCTCAAGAAAGGACCGGGCGGCCTGCGGGACATCGAGTTCACCGTGCAGCTCTTGCAGTTGGTCCACGGCCGCTCCGATCCCACCATCCGCTCCCCCAACACCCTCACCGCCCTGCGCCAGCTCAGCTGGGGCGAGTACATCGACCAAGCCGACGCCCTCCACTTCACCACCGCCTACATCCACCTGCGCACGGTGGAGCACCGTATGCAACTGCGCGACGAGCGCCAGACCCACGAGCTGCCCACCGCCGACGCCGACCGGGAATGGGCGGCCCGGGCATCGGGGTTCGAGAACCTGGAGGCGTTCCAGGCCTCCCATGGTCGCCATCAATCATCGGTTCGGGAGATCCACCAGCGGATCTTTTATCGCCAGACCCTTGATCGGATGCATGACACCGGATTGGTCAGCGAGCTGCTCCCCGACCACCTGGCGCAGCTGGGCTTCGCCGACCCCGACCGAGCCGCGGCATCCATCGAGCGCCTGACCGAGACCTTGGGCCGGCGGGCCAACGTGATGCAGCAGGTTCTGGTCATCATGGTGGAGGCGCTGGCCACCACCCCCGACCCCGACTTGGGGCTGATCCGCCTGGCATGGCTGCTGGATGGCTCGTTTCGGGTCGGCACCATCCTCCCGGTGCTGCGCGACTCCCCCATCGCCATCAGCGACATCGCCCGACTGCTGGGGTCCAGCCGGGTGGCCGCGGGCTGGATGCGCAACTACCCGGAGTTCGCCCGCTCGCTGATGCACCCCGAAGACCTCGCTGCGGCGCGAACAAAAGAGGCCCTGGCTGACGAGGCCATCGAGGCAATGAGATCATGCGGCGACGACCGCGACATGCAGATGGCCGAACTGCGCCGATTCGTGCGCCGGGAGCAGTTGCGAGCGGCAGCCCGGGACATTCTGGGGCTGGCCTCCATCATCCAGATCCCTGAAGAACTGACCAACATTGCCGATGCCGCCGTGTCGGCGGCCGTCGATTCGCTGGCCCCGGAAATGCCCTTCGCGGTGATCGGAATGGGACGCTATGGCGGCCTCGACCTCTCCTACGCCTCCGACTTGGACGTGATCTTCGTGTACGAGGGCACCACGCCTGACGATGCCAAGGCAGCCAACCGCACCGCCCGGGGCCTGCTCCAAGAGATCGGCGCCCAGACCGCAGAAGGCCGGGCGTGGGAGATCGACGCCCGGCTGCGCCCGGAGGGCGAGAACGGGCAGCTCGCCCGATCGCTCGAGGGGTATCAGCGCTATTACGCCGAGCGAGGCCAGCTTTGGGAGCGCCAAGCCCTGCTCAAGCGGCGCTTCGTGGCCGGCGATCCCGGCCTGGGCAGCCGATTTCTCCAATTGGCCGATGAATGGTGCTACCAGGCCACCTTCAGCGAGACCGAGGCTGATGAGATTCGGGCGATGAAGCGCCGAATCGAATCCGAGCGGCTGGGCACCGGCAGCAAGGCCCGGGATGTGAAGCTGGGGGCCGGAGGCCTCAGCGACATCGAGTTCACCGTGCAGCTCTTGCAGCTTGAGCACGGGTTCGGGCGGACCTCCATCCGGGACAACCGCACCCTGCCCGCGCTGGTCGGGCTGTCGGAACACGACCTGCTGGACTTCGGCGACCGGGCTACCTTGGATGTGGGCTATCGCTTCTGCCAGCGGTTCCGCAACGCCCGCTATCACCTCTCGGGCCTTGCTTCAGACAGTTTCCCCGACGACGACCATGAGGAACTCCTGTTGGCCCGGAGACTGGGCTACCCCAGCAACAAGGACTTGGAAGCCGACTATCAGGAGATCACCGAGGCTGTCCGAGAGGTGACCGATCGGCTCTTCTACGACCAGGACGACTAGCTGAACACAGAACCGGTGGGCCAGTCGGGAGGGTAGCCGGCGGCTCGCCAAATGGCCGCGGCCATGGCGGCAAACACGGCATCGGAGCAGTTGACCGGCGGGCCGCCGGACGGCTCAACCTCCACTTCCACCGGCGGCATCCGGGACGCGGGTACAACGCCGAAGGAGCGGATGGTGAGGTCGTGCACCTCGCCGTGGGAATCGACGGTCAGCGCTTCGGAAGTGACCCAGCTATAGGCCATGTGGGCCGCGCCGATGCAGTAGGAGCGCAGCACGATCTCGTCCAGCGGATCTCCCCCTCGCACCTGAACCCTCAAGCCGCCTTGGCTCCACTCCGCGAGGGCCGACCCTCCACCGGGGGATGTCACCGGCTGGGGGCTGTGGTTCAACGCGCTCAACGCCACTACCGCCTCCACCCAGCCGGCGCCCCGGATGGCATTCGAGGTGGGGGGTCCGGCAACGTCTGCTTCTTCCACCGTGAGGCCGGGGGCCACCGAGGCGATGGCATCGGCCACTCCCGGCGTGCGGACCACCCGAACCATCCCGCCGCCATCGGGATCTATTCCGATGGCCACCGGGGGGCGCTTGGGACCGTGGCGAACCGTGTCTTCGCGCGACCACAGCACTCGCACCGGGCGACCGTGCTCATCGGCTAGCCGGCGGGCCACCTCGGGCAGTGGGGACGCCGCCTTGGCGCCGAAGGCCCCGCCATTGGCCAGCGGGCTCGCCGGTTCGCCGCCGGGAGAGCACCACGAGGCGTCGGTCTCCAGATAGGCCGGCTCCACCCAGGAGGTCCGCAAGCGCACCGCCCAGTCCCCCTCGGGGAACTCAAGGGGCATGGGCAACTCGGCCGGGGTGCGCCGGCCCTGCACTTTTCCGGCCGCGGTCCGAGCCTCGGCCACCGTCTCTCCCAGGGCCCAGCCGCCCCGGCCATCGGACAGAGCCACCAGCGCCCCCTCGGGCACGGTGTCGTCGGCGAAACCCCCCTCGCCCAGGGCCACGCCAGGGCCCACAGCCTGGGCAACGCCGCCCTCGATCTCGGCCCGCCGAACCGCGGCGGCCCAGTCTCGCTCGGGGGCGGCGGCGCCATAGCCTTCCCACGCCTCCAAGATGGTCTGCCAACCCGTGCAACGGCACAAATGGGCAGCCAGCGCAGTGGCGGCGGCCGATCTGTCCCGGTCCTCTTCTGATCGGGAGCGATCACCACCTGGACGGGCATCGAGGCCGGCGAGGCGCATGATGATGCCGGGTGTGCAGAAGCCGCACTGGCTGGCGCCGGCCGCGCAGAATGCCTCCCCCCACCCCGATTGGGTATCCGCGGGCAGTCCCGCCAGCGTGGTGATCTCCCGACCGGCTACCCGACGCGCCGGAGTCACACACGACACCCGCGGCTTTCCGTCTACCCACACGGTGCAGCAGCCGCATTGTCCCTGGGGACTGCACCCGTCTTTCACGGTTCGGATGCCCAGGCGATCGCGCAGCACCTCCATAAGCGAGGCGTCATTGTCGGGCACCTCGATGGGGCGACCGTCTACCGTGAATTCCAATGCGACGGGGATTGAGGGTAGTGCCGCAATTCGCGGCCGCGAACTAACTGAAGCTCTGGCCGCAGCCGCAGGTGCGCTGGGCGTTGGGGTTGGTAATGGAGAACCCTGCTTCGGTCAGGCCGTCCTTGTAGTCGAGCACTGCACCCTCCAACAGGGCCGCGCTGGAGGAGTCCACCACCACCTTGACTTCGCCGAAAAGAACCTCCTGGTCCTCGGCGCCGACATCGGCATCGAAGTACATCTCGTAGCTGAATCCAGAACAGCCGCCGGGCCGCACCGCTACTCGTAGGGCCAGATCCTCGTTGTCGGCCTGTTCCTGAAGCACCAAAGCTCCGACTTTGCTGGTGGCTGCATCTGTGAGTGTGATCACAAGCTTCTCCCTACTCGGCCTAGTGAACTCGGCCCTGTGAACCAACCTCAGTCTACCCGCAGGCTTGGCCGGTATACATACCCGATAGCATGACCAGGGTGAGTGATGGACCAACCGCGGCATTGCCGACGGTTGACGACGTGATGGGCGTGCTCCGAGGGGTGATCGACCCCGAGTTGGGCAGCGACATCGTAGACCTGGGTATGGCGCGCGGCGCAGTGGTCAATCCCAACGGCCTGGTCGAGGTGACGGTGGCCCTCACTACCTCCGGATGTCCGCTGCGGGCCCAGATCCAGCGGGAGGTTCGCAGCCGGGTTGGCGGACTGCCCGGCGTGGAGAAGGTGAAGATCCACTGGAGCGAGCTGACCCAGGAGGAAAAGGCCGTCACCATGGCCAGGGCCCGGTTCAATGTGGCCCAAAACGCTCCCGACACCGCAGTGCCCCCCACCACCAAGGTCGTGATGGTGGCCTCGGGCAAGGGCGGGGTGGGCAAGTCGACGGTGACGGTGAACCTGGCCGCAGAACTGGCCCGACGGGGCATGCGGGTAGGGGTCATGGACGCCGACATCTGGGGCTACTCCGTGCCCCGAATGCTGGGAGTGGAGGGCCGTCTGGCCGGAGCGGAGGACGAGAAGAAGATCGTCCCCAACGAGAAGTCGGTGGGCGACGGCACCTTGGAAGTGGTGTCGATGGGGTTCCTGGTCGACCACGAGGAGACCGCGTTGATGTGGCGGGGTCTGATGCTGAACCGGGCCGTCCAGCATTTCTTGGAGGATGTCCGCTGGGGCTCGCTGGACTATCTGCTGATCGACATGCCCCCGGGAACCGGCGATGTGCAGATGGGTATAGCCAAGTTGCTTCCCCAAGCCGAGATGGTGGTGGTGACCACCCCGTCCCGCAGTGCTCAGAAGGTGGCCACGCGAGTGGCCTCGATGGGCCGGTCGAACTATCTCCGGATTGTCGGGGTGATCGAGAACATGAGCGCGTTCGTGGCGCCCGACGGTGAGTCGTATCCCATCTTCGGCCGCGGTGGCGGGCAGGAACTGGCCGATGAGCTCAACGTGCCCCTGCTGGGCCAGGTGCCCATCGACGGCTTGGTGGCCACCGGCGGCGACGAAGGAGCTCCCGTGGTGCTGGGCGACGCCTCCGGCCCGGCTACCGCAGCATTTCGGGACATCGCCGACCGCCTGCTGGAGGAGGTCCCTCCTGTGGACATGGCCGGTTGCACCGCCCGGATCTTTGAAGCCGCCGAGCAGGCCTTGGCCGATCTCGACATCGTCTCCACGTAAGGACTCTCATGCTCGTCTGGCTGGTGCTCCTTTTCATTGCGGTGCCGCTGGTGGAGCTGTATGTGATTGTGGAAACAGCCCGCAGCTTGGGGACGCTGGAGACAATCGGCTTGCTGATCTTGGTAAGCGTCGTCGGCGCCTGGATGGTCAAAGCCCAGGGGATGGCGGTGCTTTGGCGGGTGCGGAGCAAGCTCAATGAGGGCCAGATGCCGGGCAAGGAGTTGGTGGACGGCGCCTTGGTGCTGTTTGCCGGAGCCCTCATGCTCACTCCCGGGTTCGTGACCGACGCCTTCGGCCTGCTGCTCCTGTTCCCGCCCACCCGAATGGCGATCCGTCCGATCGTGGTTCGCCGATTCCGCCATCGGGTGTCCTACTACGGCCCCGGCGGCCCCGACACGCGAACAATCCACGACACCGACATCACCGACGGGGAATGACCCGCTGGGGATGACGGCATCGGCGTAGAGCCATACGCTGAGACATGTGAGACCTCCATCGGTGGACGTCCTGGCCCGGTCATTGACCGACACGGGTCTGCCCCATCCCCTGTTGGTGGACGCCGCCCGGTCGGCCATCGCCGACGGCAGCCCTGAAGACGTGCAGGAGCGGGCCCGACGCTATGCCCACGCCTCGGCCCGGGCTCTGCTTCAGCCCGTGGTGAACGCCACCGGGGTTTTGCTGCACACCAATCTGGGACGAGCACCTTTGGCGTTCGCGGCCGATGCGACGTATTCCAACTTGGAATTGGACCTGTCATCGGGACGACGAGGATCGCGCCACGCCCATGCGGCCCGATTGCTGGCCCGGCTGTGCGAAGCCGAGGACGCCATCGTGGTGAACAACGGTGCGTCGGCGGTGCTGTTGGTTTTGGCCGCTTTGGCCACCGGCCGGGGAGCGGCCGTGTCCCGGGGGGAGCTGGTGGAGATCGGCGGCGGGTTCCGAGTTCCGGAGGTCATGGAGCAGTCTGGAGCGCAACTGGTGGAGGTGGGCACCACCAACCGCACCCGTTTGGCCGACTTCGCATCAGCGGTGGAGAAACCGGGCAACGACACCGCCATCGCCCTCAAGGTGCACCAGTCGAACTACCGAATTGTGGGGTTCACCGAACACGTGACCGTGGCCGAGATGGCCACTCTCGATGTCCCGGTGGTGGCCGACATCGGGTCGGGGCTGGTAGATGCCGCCTGCCCGTGGCTGGCCGACGGCCCCCCGGCGTGGTTGGCCGGCGAGCCCGCGGCCCGCCAGAGCCTGGCCGATGGTGCCGCGCTGGTGACCTTCTCGGGCGACAAGCTGTTCGGCGGCCCCCAAGCAGGGATCATTGCCGGCCGGGCCGACCTGGTGAGCCAGTGCGCCCGCCACCCCTTGGCTCGAGCGCTCAGACCGGGCAGCTTGGTGCTGAACGCGCTGCAACAGGTGGCGTTGGCCTATCTGCGACGAGATGGTGAGGCCATCGAGTTCTGGCGGATGGCCTCGCGGGCGACGGCCGACCTTGAAGCCCGGGCCCACGCAGTGGTGGCAGAGTCGGGGACTGGCGAGGTGGCCGAGATGGCGTCGGTGCCGGGCGGCGGCACGCTCCCCGGAACTGAGATCGACTCGTGGGGCGTGATGCTAGACGGAGATCACACTGCGGCACTGCGGGCCGGAACCCCGCCGATTATCGCCCGAGTTGGCGACCACCGCACTTGGCTCGACATGCGAACGGTGGCCCCCGACGATGATGGCCACGTGGTCGCAGCCCTGAAAGCCCTTGGGTGAGCATTGCGGTGGCGGCCGAGCATGATCGAGTCGCGGTCGCCACTTTGAGGAAGCTCCGATGAGCATCACCGTTTCCACCGCCGGCCATGTGGATCACGGAAAGTCCACGCTGGTAGAGGCGCTAACTGGGGTTGATCCCGACAGATTTGCCGAGGAGAAGGCCCGCGGCCTGACCATCGACTTGGGCTTCGGCTCGGCCCAGCTGCCGTCGGGGAGGTCGGTTTCGATCATCGACGTGCCCGGACACGAGCGGTTCATCCGCAACATGTTGGCCGGGGTGGGCGCAGTGGATGCCTGCCTGTTCGTGGTGGCGGCCAATGAGGGGTGGATGCCGCAGTCGGAGGAGCACCTTCGGATTCTGGAGCTTCTGGGGGTGTCGCACGGGTTGATCGCTTTGACCAAGGTGGGATTGTGCGAGGCCGAAATCGCCGAGCTGGCCCGCATGGAGGTCGAGGAGCGGGTCGAGGACACGTTCTTGGCTGGCGCGCCGGTAGTAGAGACCGACGTAGTAGACGGACTGGGTCTCGATGAACTGAGAGCTGGTCTGGACGACTTGGTGGATCGGACTCCCGCGGCCGTCGACCACCGCCGGCCAAGGCTGTGGGTTGATCGGGCATTCGCCGCGCGGGGCGCGGGCACGGTGGTGACCGGCACATTGGGTGGTGGACAAATCCGGGTAGATGACGAGCTGGACCTGCGGCCCAAGGGTGCCGCGGTGAGGGTGCGGGCCTTGCAGAGCCACCACAGCCAGCGAACCAAGATCGGGCCGGGCAATCGGGTGGCGGTCAACCTGTCGGGAGTCGGCCATCAAGACGTTGCTCGGGGAGATGTACTGGTACGAGCCAAGCAGTGGCACCTGACCAATCGGGTTGACGCCTCTTTGACGGTGTTGAGCACTCTGGACCACGAGGTGTCCCGCCGAGGGGCGCATGCCGTCTACGTCGGGGCGTGCGAGCTGCCGGTGCGAATGCGCATCCTCGGACTCGAGGCGCTGTCACCGGGCGAGACCGGGCTCGTGCGACTCCACCTCCCCCACCGGCTGCCGCTTCTGCCCGGCGACCGGTTTGTGCTCAGGGAGAGCGGCCGGGCGGAGACCATCGGAGGTGGAACCGTCCTCGATGTCGATCCGGTGCTGCCCGCCTCCAGGGCCAAACCCGATCTGTCGATCGACCGAGTGATCGCCGAGCGGGGATGGGTGAAGGCCGACCGGCTCGTCCGGTTGACTGGGCAGTCTCGGGAACCCGATGTCGGAGGATGGGTGGTGAGCCCGGACGTCCTCGAGCAGTCGCGGACTCGACTTCGTGAGGCGGTGGATGCCGCCGGCCCCCTGGGTCTGGATGTGGCCGGTCTGGATGAACGCGACCGGGCGGTGCTGGGACTATTGGACGACGTGATGACCGAGGGCGGGCGAGTTCGCCCCGTCGGGCAATCGGACCCGTTCGAGAACCATCGCTATACCGCCGCGCTGGAAGCGGCTCCGTTCACCCCGCCCGAACCCGAGGCCGCGGGCGTGAACCGAAGCGAAGTGCGGGAGCTGGTGAAGAGGGGTCTGATCGTGGACCAAGATGGGGTGTTCTTCGCAGCTCGGGCGATGGAGGCAGCTCAATCGGTGCTGGCTGAGATGCTGGCCGCGCAGCCCGACGGGGTCACAGTGGCTGAGGTACGCGAGCGCCTAGAGACCACACGAAAGTACGCCTTGCCGCTGCTGGCATGGATGGACGGGCACGGCGTGACCCGTCGGAGGGGGGATGTGCGAATCGCCGGACCGCGCCTTTGACTTAGTGATTACGGCGCAGTAGTCAGTTTCGCCGGGTGGTGAGGATCTCCCGGCGCTCCAACTCGTTGAGTCCTCCCCAGATGCCATGCTGCTCGCGAATCTTCAGGGCATACTCACGGCACTCGTCCATGACACTGCATTCCTCGCAGATGGCCTTGGCCCGACTCTCGCGCTCGATCTTCTCTTCTTTTCGCTCAAAAGACGGGGGCGGGAAGAAGACAGCCGCGTGCGGCCCCCGACAGGCGGCCTTTGCTTGCCATGCCCTCTCACTGGTGACAGTGCTCACTATTTCCTACCCCCTTTGGGCGGACCTTATAGGCGAAGTTGGCCGCGCACAAGATGAGAGCAGAGCATTTCCCAATCGTTTTTCATCTGTTTACTGGCTTCAAAACCGTCCGCTGGCCTATCGACGGGGCTCTCGATAGTCGCGAGCCGCGCCTTCGATCGGCTCCACTTCCAACCACAAACCGTCTATTTCAACCACTCTGACCTGGTCACCAGCGGTTACCGGCGTTGCCCGGTTGGCCCGAGCCCGCCACAGCGCATCCCGGATTCGCACCACCCCGTCGGGGGAGACGTCCTCGACCACTTCGCCCAATTCGCCGATCATCCATTCCCGCCCGATTGTCGGTGTAGAGAAGCGGGTTCGAACCATCGAAGGCATTCCCGAGAACATGGCCACCGCCACCGCCCCGGTCATCACCACCATGGGGATCCACGACATTGACACCCCGTCGTAGAGCCACCAGGTGCCGGCGGCGAACATGACCATCCCGACACCGGTCCAAAAGCGGGGAACCGAGGTTTGGATGTCGATGCCAAACGCCACCATCGAAGCGGCCAGCAGCACCAGCGCCCACGTGTTGTGGGGCAGCACTGAGAGCCCGTACCCAGCCAAGATGAAGAGCAGTGCCCCCACCACGCCGGCCACGCCGATGCCGGCGGTGAAGAACTCGAACAGCATCAGGCCCATGCCTATGGACAGCATCAGATAGGCAACCGGCGGGCTGGCCACGGTGTGGAAGAGCTGATGGGCCAGCGACAAACCCCGGAACTGAACCTGGGTAATGGGCTCCAAACGCGGTTGGCCGTCGACCTCAACGAGATTCGACTCGAAGCCGAGATTGTCCAAATCGACAAGGAAATCGCCGATCAGCGGGGCGACGCACTGCTCTACTTCGGGGGGAACTCGCACGGTTTCGGGGTCGAACGGAATGCCGGCCTCGGCGTAGCGGTCACCCAGGTCATCGAGGGTGAAGCGGTCACAGGCGATAACCCCTTCGGAAATGAGCTGTCGCCATCCCAGTCTCTGGTCGCGGATCAGCTCCTGGTTGGCCCAGGCGACGGGATACTCGGCCAGCGCTAGCAGTGGGGATCCGAGGTCGCCCAGCTTGGTGCCGGGAGCGATCCCCACGGCATCGGCAGTGGCGAAGAGCTGGGCCACCTTGCCCTCCAAGGACGCGCCATTGGGACCGACCCATACCGCGACCGGGACCGGCGAGCCGGCGATGGCCTCGGCTAATTCAGCCACCCGCTCATCGGATACCACAGAACGATTGCTGTCGACGCGGAACACCAGCAGTCGGGCGCCGGCATCGGCAGCATCGCTCAATGTGTTTTCGACGAGCTCGGCCATGACCGGGTCGAGCAAGCCGGTCACCTCGACCACCACGGCCACACCGGCGCCAGGATCTGCATTGGTCTGGGCCGCGGCCGACCCCGTCCCGGCGAAGCCGAGAGCAGCCAGAACGCCACCCCCGACGAGGCAGGCAGTAGCCAACTTCAATCGCGGGGTTCGCACTGTTGAGTTACAACGCCTCGGGGGAATCGGTGTCCAACAGCGAGGTCAGCGCCTCCTCGGGGGTCTCGGCCACGGGGACTATCCGGTCGAATCCGGTGGTGTGCAGCAGCCGGGCCAAAGCCCCCTCCCCGCAGGCCACCACAACCTCGCCATCAGAATCGCGGATTCGCCGGATACCGCCGATCAGCGCCCCCAGTCCAGCCGAGTCCATGAACGGAACCGACCCCAAGTCGATAAGCAGCCGAGGTTCCATGGCCAACTCGCCAATGCGCTCCCGGAATTGGGCCACGGTGTAGGCATCTATATCGCCACGGGGACGAAGGACTGTATGGGTGTCCAGATTCTTGACTTCGATCTCTAGCAAAACGCCTCCCCTTGACCGCCCATGATGCTAACGCGAGACGACCTCAAAGCCATCGCCCCAGCAGGTTGTTGCGGCATCGGTTTGGGTACCATCGGAACGTGACCCAAGTGCTCTTAGCCACCGACAGCGACTCCGTGTACAACGCGGTGGACGCCGCATTGGGCAGCGACACTTCCGAGATCAACCGGGTGCGGGCCGGTGTGGAGGTGCTAGCTGCGGTACGGGAGCAGGAGCCGGATGTGGTGATCTGTGATCTCCAGATTGGGAACATGGGGGGGATGGCGACTTGCCTTGATTTGAGGCTCGAGGCAGAAATGGGGCGGGCGCCGGAGACGCGAGTGCTGATGTTGTTGGATCGTGAGGCAGACGTCTATTTGGCGAAGCAGGCTAGATCTGATGGGTGGTTGGTGAAGCCGTTGGACGCGGTGCGTGTGCAGAGGGCAGTCTTGGCGGTTTTGTCGTAGCAATTCCCCGGCTGTTTGGCGGGGCCTGTCCCGGCCCAGCCCGCCGTCCTCGATGAACTCCGGGCGGCGGGTGCCCTGAACCGGGCCACCCACCAAACCGCCTATGTTGTTTCCCCACCTCCTTGGTATTGTTTGGGTTTACGGGCAGTGGCGCAGCTTGGTAGCGCGCTTCGTTCGGGACGAAGAGGTCGTGGGTTCAAATCCCGCCTGCCCGACCAAAGGTTTTCTTGAGTTCCCTTGGCTAGTGTCTGGCTAAAGGGGGCGATCATGACTGAGCGTTATTTGGTTATTTCCTCGGACTGCCATGCGGGGTTGCCGAATTTGGAGTATCGGGTGTACTTGGAATCGAAGTTCCACGACGCCTTCGACGATTTCATGGTTCAGCGGAATGCCATCCGAAACCAGGGCAACATCATGGGGAACGCCGAGTTCGAAGAGGAGTGGTTCGGCGAGAACGAGGAGGGGCTGCGAGGGGGTTGGAACGCGGCCCGTCGGGATGCGGAGCTAGACGGCGACGGCGTTGCCGGCGAGGTGATCTTCCCTGATGCCGACGCGGTGACCGGGGGTGCCTCGGCACCGTTCGGGGCCGGGCTGGGCATGTCGTTTGCCGAAGATCCCGAGCTGCTATTGGCCGGGGCTCGGGCTCACAACCGGTGGTTGGCCGAGCTGTGCAACGACAGCCCCGAGCGGCGAGCCGGGGTGGCGGTGGTGCCGATCATCGCCGACGTGGGTGCAGCAGTAGCCGAGATCACCCGAGCTCGAGAGTCGGGTCTGCGAGGCGGCATTCTCATCGCCTCCATGTGGAACGAGGGCCCCGGCTATCACGACCGCCGTTACGATCCCATCTGGGCGGCCTGCCAAGACTTGGAGATGCCGGTTCACACCCATTCGGGGGCTGCTCCCCGGGCCGAATACGGCACCGGACCCGGATTCATCGGCATGTACGTGGCCGAAGTGCGTTGGTGGACCACCCGTCCCTTGTGGTTCTTGCTGTATTCTGGCGTGTTCGAGCGGTATCCGGGGCTGCGCTACGCGGTTACCGAGTGCGGCTGCTTCTGGGCCGCCGACATGTTGTGGACCATGGATGCCACCTATTCCCGCGAGCACGGAGGGGCCCAGAAGCTGGCGGCCGACGCCTACGGCCACCTGAGCTTGAGTCCCAGCGACTACTTCGACCGCAACTGCGCCATCGGAGCGTCCAATACCCGAAGGCGCGAGCTGGCTCGGCGCTTCGAGATCGGTGTGGGCAACATCATGTGGGGCAACGATTTCCCCCATCCCGAGGGCACGTGGCCGCACACCCGCAAATCGCTGGCTGAGGCGTTCTGGGACATTCCCGCCGACGACACCGCGGCCATTCTCGGGCTGAACGCGGCCGAGTTCTACGGCTTCGACACCGAGGCGCTGGCTCCGCTGGTCGACCGAATCGGCCCAACCCCTGAGGAACTGGGCCAAATCGACTCTGCGGACTCCAAGAGGAAGTGGGAGGCCCTTGAGGGGGCCGGGCGACCTTGGGTTACTGGCGTTGAGGCCGTTCCTCTGTCGATGGACTAAACGCTGGCATCACCGTATTGCGCATGTGGTCATTAGTTGATTTGGGGACGGTGAAGTCAGCTAGATCCATCACTTGATCCCAATTGTCGCGGTAGGACTCGGGGGTGGGGTTGAGATCGGTGTGGCCGGTGCTCGCAACCCAGCCCAGGCGGGCCATGCGGGGGCCATCCACGGTGAAGGACTCACCAGTCGCAGGGCAGTCCTCATGGGCCAGCCATATCACGGCGGGGGCAACGTTTTCGGGGTGAATGTGGGCTTCGATGATGGGGCCGAACTCCTCGCGGGAGCGGTCGGGGCTCCTGTCGGTCACCGCCCAGGGGAGCGCGCAGTTGACTTGAATGCCGTGATAGCGGCCCTCGCGGGCCAGCGCGCGGGTGAGGCCCATCACCCCGGCCTTGCAGGCGGCATAGGCAGCTTGGCCCCGCAGGCCCCACACGGCGCCAGAGGCCACGTTCACCAACCGGCCATAGCCGTGCTCAACCATGTTGGGCCACAGCGGCCACAGCACGTGGCACGGACCCATCAGATGGATGGCGATCATCTCGTCGAACAGCTCCGGGCCGGACTCCGGCGTCATGGCGGCGAACTCGGCCGCCCGGTTCACCCCGGCGTTGTTGATCACGATGTGGACGGCGCCGAATGCGTCTTGGGCCTGCTCAGCGAGGGCAATACCGCCCTCGGGGGTGGTCACGCTGTGATGGTCGGCAACCGCCGCTCCGCCGGCCGCGATTATCTCTCCGACAACAGCGTCGGCGGCTTCGGCCGCGATGTCGTTGACCACCACTTGGGCACCTCGCTCAGCCAACAGCAGGGCGTAGGCCCGGCCCAAGCCCTGGCCCGCGCCGGTGACTATGGCGGTGCGTCCGTCGAAGCGAAGCGGCGACGAGGCCATCAACCGATGACGCCGTCGGCCCGCAACTCGGCTAACGCCTCCGCGCTCAATCCAAGCTCGGCGGCCAGAACCTCGTTTGTGTGCTCGCCCAACCACGGTGGACGGGTGTCGGGACCCTCGCAGACCGCCGACATCTTCACCGGATTGCCGGGGGTCAGCACGGGGGTGTCGGCGTCGGGGCGGGGGATCTCTACCAACATGTGGCGGGCGGCCACGTGGGGATCATCGATCACGTCGGGCGCCTCGAACACCGGGGCAGCCGCCAGCCCGGCAGCAGCCAAGTCGTTGGCGGCCTCGACGGTGCTGCGGTCGCCCGCCCAGGCGCGGACCGCAGCCCGAATCTCATCCAGGTTCTCCCGCCATCCGTCGCGAGTGGAGAACCGCTCGTCCTCCAGCCATTCGGGGCGGCCGATGAGATGGCAGAGGCGCTCGAACTGGTGCTCCCGGCCGATCTGCATCACCAACTCGCCAGAATCAATGGGGAAGCCGTCGTTGATGATCGCGGTGGGAATCCGGGGATCGGTGCCCAGCGACCAATAGTTGGGCACCATGTCGCCGAAGGCCACCATGGCATCAAACATGGCGATGTCCACGTACTGGCCGTGGCCGTGGCGCTCCCGCTGGCGCAGGGCCATTAGCACCCCGATTACGGCGTATAGTCCCGAACCGGTGTCGCCCAGCGCCCCCACCGGCGACACCTTCACATCTTCGCCTTCGGCCCGGTTGATGGCGTAGAGGCCGCCCATGGCCTCGGCGATGGGGGCATAAGCCGGCCAGTGGCCATAGGGCGATTCGTTCAGGTTCCCGAACCCCGACACCGACAAGTAGATGAGGCCGGGATGCAACGGGGCCAAGTCGTCGTAGTCCAATCCCATTTTGGCCAGGGTGCCGGGCTTGAGGTTCTCGGCCAGCACATCGAACTTGGGGACCATCTGACAGATGAGGTCGATGGCGGAGGGGTTCTTCAAGTCCATCCCCACCGAGCGCTTGTTGAGGTTGTTGCGCAGGTAGGTGCCGCCCACCGGTCGGCCCTCGGGATCGACAACACCGGGGGTAGAGCCCCGGCCGAGGTCGCCCCGCACCGGGTGTTCGATCTTGACCACCTCGGCGCCCATGCGGGCCAAGAGCTGAGTGGCATAGGGCAGCGACTGCATCTGCTCGATGGCCAGCACCCGGATGCCGTCGAGCGGCTTGCCGTTGGCCGCGTGCTGGGGGGCGGTGACGTCGCCGATCTTCATGATGCTGCTCCGGGGCCGTAGATGCGAAGGGCGTTGCCAGCCAGAATGGCGTGCCGCTCGTCGTCGGGCACGCCGTCGAAGTGGCTGCTGATGGTTTGGCGGGAATCCGGCCAGTCCGACCCGCCGTGGGGGAAATCGCTCGACCACATCATCTGGGACACGCCAATGTGGTGGCGGTTGATGATGCCGTAGTGGTCGGTGATGAACGTGGAGGCGATGTTTGTCTCGAAGTACTCGCCGGGTGACCGCTGAATGGGCGCTCGGGTCGCCGGGTTGGCCCGGCGGAAGCGGTCGTCCATCTGTTCTCTCAGATAGGGGAACCAGGAGCTGTCGGTTTCCACGGCCAGGAATTGAAGATCGGGAAAGCGGTCGAACACGCCACCCTTGATGAGCTGGGTAATCCTCACCGGCATATCGAAGAACCGCATGGAGCCGGTGAGCTTCATCTTGGCCACGTCGCCCTGGGCATGGGTGGCGAAGCCCACGTGGATGGAGAGGGGCAGCCCGGCTTCGGCCGCAGCGGCGAACACCGGGTCGTCTTCGCCGGTCAGTACTTCATCGCCGCTCGGCCAACGACCGAGCATCACTCCCCTGATGCCCGGCAAAGCGGCAACCCGTCGCAACTCGTCCACTGCGGGTGACGACCCGACATTGGGAAGGATGGCCACGCCCCACAACCTTTCGGGGTTGTGGGTGCAGAACTCGGCCAGCCAGTCGTTGTAGGCCCTAATGCAGGCGATATGGAAATCGACGTCGTCACGGTGCCAAACCAGCTGGTTGCCTATCCGGGGAGTGGGATACAGGACTTCGAGATCCACGCCGTCTTGGTCTTGCTCACCGAGTCGGGCGGCTGGCTCGTAGCCGCCAGCCCGTACCTCGTTCCACCGAATCCAGCCCGACCGCTGCTCAGCCGGAAGGCCCGCGGAGCAGTTGCCGCCGAAGTTGATGGGATCGTGGGCCCCTTCGAGCACCCAGGCATCACCCTGATCGAAGCTCTCCATGCGAGGGGCCCGCTCCTTGTATCGGGCAGGCACCCGATCGGCCCACAGATCAGGCGGCTCGTTCACATGAGAGTCCGCCGACACCAGTTGGTACTGCATCACGCCGACACCGTACCCGCCCCGCGAGGGGCGTTCTAAAGGATCAGCTCAGACCCAGCGGAGGATATTTGTCGGTGAGCAGGGCCCAGTAGGCACTTGTCCGGATATTGAAGCGGTTTACGCCGACCATGAAATTGAGCAGCCCTTTAGGCCAACGCCCGAGGATCAGCACCGCAAAGAAGCCGACGATGGAAACAAGCCAATCCAGAATGCCCCAGATTATTCCCACAATTGCGATCGGAATGAGCAGGATAAAGCGAAAGAACACGCTCAAGCGGCTGCGCCCTTCGTACTCGGGCGCGAAGTTCACTATCACTTCCGGGTCTTTGCCGTTGTCTTGTGCAGAGGTGTCAAAGTCAAACGGCGGATAAGACCCACGCATGAAGTTCTGATATGTGGCCACCCTGGCGCTGTAGCGGAGCATCATGCAATTGACACCAGCCAATCCGGGCGGCAGCTTCCCCGTGAACACGATGGCAAACCATGAAAAGACGTCGACAACCAGCGAGAAGAGTCCCAGTGCGTAGAGCACGATGAAGTGGGGAATCGACAAGATGATGTTCCCGATGACCCTCCAGCGAGCCACCTTCTCCGGTGCGTTGAACTCAAATGTGGCGGGATAATCCATAACCGCCTCCTCTCAGGTGTTCCCAGTCTGTCAGACTCATAGAGTCAAGAAGTTGGAAGCCCAACTAGCGCCGCATATTAGAGCGGCGGGGCAGGGTTAGGGCGACGGCTACGCCTAGCGCTGACAGCACGATCAGCACGGTCCAGACCTGGTTGAACCGGTTGACCAATTCGGCGTCGGTCACGTTGCCCAGTAGGCCGAAGACAATGGCGAGCCCGGTTAGCGCGCCTACTTGGCGGGCGGTGGACAACACCCCCATGCCCAGGCTGTAGGTCTCGTTGTCCAGGTCTCGGGCCCCGATGGCGTTGATCATGGGCAACCCCATCCCCCATCCGCCGATACCGCCCAAGATGATCGGCAAGAAGTACTCCTGCCAATAGGCGGGGTCAGTACCGGGAACCAGACGCAGCCACACCACCGCAATGGTGGTCATGGTCATGGCCGCAATGGTGATTGTGCGCTCGTCGAATCGACGGCTCAGGTGCCCGGCGACCACGCTGGCCAGGGTGGCGGCCGCGGGAAAGGGCAACAGGGCAAGCCCTGCTTTGAGGGGTCGGTAGTCCCATACCTGTTCGAGATACTGGATCATCATCACGAAGTAGGGGAACAGGAAGCCGGGAATGGCGGTGGCGATGAACAGTGCCCGGCGATAGGTACGCAACTTCAGCAGGCGGGGTTCGACGATGGGCGCAGGGTGGCCCATGATCCGCTGCCGGATAAGCGGGATCAGCACAATGGCCAGGGCGAACGCCACGACGATGCGGGGGTCGCTCCATCCCCACGTCCGACCTTGCACCAGGCTCAAGGTCAAAAGGCCGAGGCTGCCCGCAACCATGAATGCACCGACAAGATCGGGAAATCGCGACGTAACTTTGCGTTCGGTGTCGGTCAACAAAGTCCGAGCGGCCAGAAACGATGGCGCTCCAATGATCACGCTCAACACGTAGGCGGCCCGCCAGCCCCAGATATCGATCAGCCCCCCGCCCACCAACGGAGCCAAGGCCCCGGCAATGCCGCCGACGGCCGTCCAATTGGTTATGGCCCTGGTCTGATCGTCTTCTGGCCACACCGCCAGGATCAGGCCGATGGACGCCGGCATCACGAAGGCCGAGCCAGCCCCCTGCACGGCCCGGCACAGCACCAGAACCCAGAGTTCCGGCGCCAGCCACCCGCCCACCGCGCCAACGACGAACAGGGCCAAACCGAAAAGGAAGGCCTGTTTGCGGCCTGAACGGTCGGCGAGGCGGCCGGCCGCCACCACGAATGTGGCCAGCGAAATGGAGTAGGCACTGAGCACCCAGGCGGTTGCGGTACGGCTAGTGCCAAAGCCCTCCTCGATGCCGCCGAGAGCCAGCGGTTGCAGGGTGGCGTCCATGGTGACCAGGAACACCGCCCCCATGCACACCCAAAAGACCGCCCAATGACGCGCCAGCACGTCTCAACCGTACGCGTGCTGCTAGGTCAGCTGTCTCGGGTGAACGGTCGGGTGAGAGCGGCCGGTTGACCAATGCGTCGGCTCACCACCACCAGCACGATCACCGTCAGCACCGCGGGGGCCATGTTGGCGATGGGTACCACCGATCCAGAGAAGACGTCTTGGACCTGGAGTTGCAGCACGGTGGAGGACACGATGCCGAACAGCAAGGAGCCGGTCATGACCCCCACCGGACGCCATGCGCCGAAGTACACCAGGGCGATGGCGATGAATCCGCGACCAGCGGTGAGATTCTGCTGGAAGATCCCGATCTCCAAGGCCAAAGTTGCCCCAGCCAGCCCGGCCATGGTGTTGCCGATGATGATGGCGGCGGTGCGGATGCGGTTGACGTTCACTCCCAGCGTGTCGGCCGCTTGGGGGTTCTCTCCCACAGCCCGCACGTTGAGGCCGAATGTGGTCTTGGTAATCAGGAAATACACCACCGGCACCAGCAAAAAGGCCACATAGGTAAGCACGGTATGGTTCAGCAGCAACTCGCCTACCCGGCCGGTGTCGTCGGCCAGCCATTCGAAGGGCCTTGCTTGCAGTCCGCTTATGGGCTTCGGGGTGCCCACCAGTTTTTGGAACAGCAGGTCGGTGAATCCCAAGCCGAAGAGGTAGATGCCGATTCCACTGATGCCCTGTTCGGCGTGCATGACCACGGTGATAAAGGCATAGATCAATCCCATGATCGCCCCCACTGCCAGGCCCACCAACAGGCCGAAGGCGGCGCTGCCCGACTCCAGGGCGGTGTAGTAGGCGGCGAATGCGCCAATAAGCATGACGCCTTCCACACCCAGATTCAGCACCCCGGCCCGCTGGCCCACTGCTTCTCCCAGAGCAGCCAACAGGAAGGGCACGGCCAACCGGATGCCCGACGCCAAGGTGGCGATGATGATGGAGACCGTGAAGAAATCGTTCATGCCCGATCCTCCATTTGGATGTCGCCTTCAGCCCAGCGCTGTATTCGGCTGCGCAGCTTCAGGCTGCCCACCACGAACACCACCACCACGCCGTTGAGGGCGATCACCAGAGCCTGCGGGACCTGTACCGCCCGTTGCAGGGAAATACCCCCGGCCAGCATTCCGCCGAACAGATACGACGAAAGCACGGTGAACAGCGGATGCAGCCCACCGAACAACGCGGTCACGATGCCGTTGAACCCTGCGCTCTGGGTAAACGCCAAGGGGCCCCCCTCGCCGATCAGTCGGTGCGATTCGCTGCCGAACACCAGCACCGCGCCGGCGATGCCAGCGCAAGCGCCGCTAAAGGCCAGTGCCTGGGTGATGCTGAGCTCCACCTTCATGCCTGCCGAGCGGGAGGCGTGGGGGTTGTGGCCCACTGCCCGCAAGCGCATGCCCAGGCTGCTGCGGAACAGCAGCAGGTACCCGAGAATGGCCACGATCAAAGCCACCACGATGCCCAAATGCAGACGCGTTCCCCCCGGCAAGAGGGGCAGGTCGGCATTGTGGCTCAATCGCTTGGTCTGCTGGATCCTGATGGCACCAGGCTCGATGAGCCAGTCTTCGAGCAAGAAGCTCAAGAAGAACCCGGCGATGATGTTCATCATGATGGTGCTGAGAATCTCATTGACTCCGCTATAGGCCTTGAGCGCGCCGGGGATGGCTCCCCAGATTCCCCCGCCGACCCCTCCGGCGATCATGACCAGCGGAACTAGGAGCGGGCGGGGAATATCGGGAATGGCCAGCGCCACCAGCGTGGCCAAAATGGCTCCCATGATGATCTGTCCCTCGCCACCGATGTTGATGACACCGGCCCGAAATGCGATGCAGATGCCGACGCCCACCAGCATGAGCGGGGTGGACTTCAGGGCGGTGGCGGCCAACTCATCAGGGCCTCCGAACGCTCCCGTGAACAGTTCCCTGTAGCCGGTCAACGGGTTGGCTCCGAATATCCCCAGCAAGATCGCGCCCACTGCGAGCGCGGCGATCACCGCTCCAATGGGCACCACAAGCCCGGCGAACGGGCGCAATAGGCGGCCTATGTCGGCCCCAGACATAAATCTCTGTTGATTATCAGTCATTTTCAACATAGATTGTTCTGAGTTCCCCTCTCCTTGCCGAAGCGATCAAGTCGCGGAGGTTTTCATGTTGGTGACCTGTTGGTCAACCAAGGGGGGTTCTGGCACAACTGTGGTTACGGCCCTCGTCAGCCTACATGCTGCCCAAGACCGGGAACGGCCTGTTCTGCTGATCGATCTCTGCGGCGATCTGCCCGCGGTGTTCGGAAGCACCGAGCCGACTTCGGGATTGGGCGAGTGGCTCCGCAGCGATCTTGCCCCCTGCTCGCTCGAACGGGTGCTTGAAGAGCTCACCCCCAACCTGTCGCTGCTTCCCCGGGGACAGGGTCTGCTGAGCCCGCGACGAGCCGACGAGCTTGTGGATTGGCTGACCACCGACGCCACGGTGGTGGTGGACGCGGGGGTGCTGCGTACTCCCGCCGAACCCTCCGACGGCGATTCGGGCCACGACGAGCTGCGCTGGCGGCTGGCCGCCGAAGCCGACCGATCGGTATTGGTCACCCGGGCATGCTATTTGGCCTTGCGCCGCACCGTGTCGCTTCCAGTCCGGCCCAGCGGCGTGGTGCTGGTGGCCGAGGCTGGCCGAGCCCTGACGCGGTCCGACTGCGAGCGGGCCATTGGCGCGCCGGTCATCGCAACCGTCGCTGTCGATCCCGACATCGCCCGAGCGGTGGACGCCGGGATGTTGAGGACGCGTGTGCCCAAGGGGGCGATCAGAGCCCTCGGTCGGCTGTCCGAGGAAGTCTGAGGCAGTCGAGCTGTGGCCTGGAGTCGCAGTGGGGGAGGGCGCGAGGCCATCGAGCCGTTTCTGCACGATCCGCTGGTGTCGGAGATCATGGTCAACGGCCCTGGGCCAGTGTGGGTTGAGCGCCTCGGCCGCTTGGAGGCCACCACCACGATTCTGGATATCGAGACCATCGAGCTGCTCATCGAGCAGACGGTGGCCCCGCTGGGCCGACGCATCGACCGCAGCTCCCCGATGGTGGATGCCCGGCTGGCCGACGGCTCCCGCCTCAACGCAGTAGTGCCTCCGGTGGCGGTGGACGGTCCCTATGTGACCATCCGCCGATTCTCCGTTCGCCCCGTCCCCCTGGACGAATTTGCCCCTGGCGGGGTGGTCGCTGCCCTGCGTTGGGCGGTTGGCGCCCGATGCAATCTGGTGGTCTCAGGCGGCACTGGGGCGGGCAAGACCACCTTGCTGAATGCGCTGGCCGCATCCATCGCCCCCGGGGAGCGGGTGGTGACGGTGGAAGACGCCGCTGAGTTGGCCCTGGCCAGCGATCACGTGGTGCGCCTCGAGGCCCGGCCCGCTGACAGCGACGGGGTGGCCCCGGTGACCATCCGCCAGTTGGTGCGCAACGCCCTGCGGATGAGACCCGACCGCATCATCGTCGGCGAAGTCCGGGGGGCAGAGACCCTCGACATGCTCCAGGCCATGAACACCGGCCATGAGGGTTCGCTCTCCACCTGCCATGCCAACAGCCCGGCCGACGCCATCAGCCGCTTGGAGACCATGGTGCTCCTCGATGGCGGTGCCGTGCCCCTGGCGGCGGTGCGAGAACAGATCACCGCGGCGGTGGACATGGTTGTCCATGTTGCCCGCCGCCCCCATGGCCAGCGGCGCATAACCTCGCTGGCGGTAGTCGACCGCTCTGATGACCGGGACGACGGCGACCGACCCCGGCTGTGCCCGATCGCCGATGAGCACCGGTTGCACAGCCTGCCTGCGATCAAGCCCCGGATCCCCAGTGCCGCAGAACCCGATCCCCGCTGGCTTGGACAATGACCCAGGACAAAGCAGTGATCACCGCGGTTGTCGGGTGGATTCAAGCCATGGCCGCACAAGCCGATCTGAATCTGACCTCGGCGCAGGTCTGGCGGGGAATGGGAGCGGTTGGCCTGCTGGGCGCCGGGTTCGGAGTGCTACAGGCGGGGGCAATCGGCGCACTGGTGGGCCCGGCCGTTTTCGTCGCTGGGGCCCTGGTGGCCCTCAGGGCCAATCGCCATCGCCGCGACCGAAGGCTCGAAACCCAGCTTCCCGGCTTTCTGGAGGCCATCGCCCGCGGCCTGCGCACCGGCTTGCAACTCGGCCCTGCGGTGGTGGAGGCCGCCTCCAGCACGCCGCCTCCCCTGGGTCACGAGGTGGCCCCGCTGGCTGCCGACCTGCGGCGAGGACTTCGCAGCGCCGATGTGTTCGACCGATGGGCCAGTCGCCGTTCGGGCAGCGGTGCAGGCTTGGCTGCGGCCGCCATGGCCTTTGCCGCCACCGCGGGCGGGGCCCGCGCCCGGGCCATCGACGGGGTGGCCGCCACCCTGCGAGAGCGGGCGGCGCTGGAGCTGGAAGTGCGCTCGCTCACTTCTCAGGCCCGCGTGTCGGCAATGATGATCGCGGCGCTGCCCGTCGGGTTCATGCTCTTGTCGGCCGGGGTGGGCGACCAAGCGGCCAGCTTCCTGTTCACCTCCCGCCTCGGCTTGGCGATTCTCGTTGCCGGACTGGGCCTTGATGCGGTTGGCGCGCTGTGGATGCGCCGAATCGTCAATTCCCGAGACTGAAATGGCCCTTCCCATCGTTTTGGGGTTGCTGTGGACAGCCGTGGTTCTGCTGTGGGGATGGCAGACACGGCCTCGCCAAGTTCGGTCCCCCGCCCCGGCCCCACCGAAGCCCCACTCGTCGAAGACCACTCGAGCCGCAGGTGTGGCAATGGCCGCCGTGATCGCGCTGGCCGTGCATCCCGTTGTGGGCATCGGCATGGGGCTGATGATGTGGATCGCCCCCCATCGCCGACGGGCCCTCCAGCAGCGCCGCCTACAGGCGGAGGTGATCGATGAGCTCCCCGAAGCAATTGATCTGCTTCGGCTGGCCATCTCATCGGGACTCAACGTCCACCTGGCGGTGGCCGCAGTAGGGGAGCGCCTCTTGGGTCCAGTGGGCCTTGGTCTGGCCGGGGCCGCCCAGCGGACCCACACCGGCCTGCGCCTCGCCGACGCGCTGGAACCGCTGCCCGATACCGTCGGCGAGCCGGTGCGCCCCCTGGTCAGGGTGCTGGTCGACGGCGACCGCTATGGCACCGAGTTGGAGCCCGCCTTGGAGCAGCTTGCCGCCGACAGCCGTCTGCTGCGCCGTCGCCGGGCTGAAGAGCATGCTCGTCGCCTGCCTCTGCGGCTGCTGCTGCCCCTGGTGGCCTGCATCCTGCCTGCATTCATCCTCCTCACCCTGGCCCCGGTTCTGGCCGAGACCCTTACCACCCTGCGCCAGTGATCCTGAGCCTCACTTCCCCCGTCGCGTCCTTCCCACACAGGTACATCTCATGATTCTGATTCGATTGCTGATCACCTTGCATGCATGGTTGGCCCAACGTCGGTCCGACCGAGGCCAGGCCACCGCCGAGTATGCCCTCATCTTGTTGGGGGCGGCCGCCGTGGCCATGCTCCTGGTTTCCTGGGTCACCAAGACCAACCGCATCGGAAACCTCCTCGACGCCGTATTTCGCCACATCACCGGTCTCGTCAGCTGAGCCGGTGATCGACTGGCTCCGCCCGCCTGCGGATCCGCAGCGCCGCGAGCGGGGCCAGGCTGCGGTCGAGACGGCGCTGGTGCTTCCGCTGATCATGGCGGTAGTGCTGGCACTGGTGCAGGTGGGGCTGCTGGTGCGCGACCACATTCTGGTGGTCCACGCCGCCCGGGAAGCGGTTCGGGCCGCGGCGGTCGCTCCCACTACCGAGGCGGCCGCTGCGGCCGCCATCTCCGCCACCCAACTGGACCCCTCCAGATTGGAGGTAGACACCGAAGGGAGCCGGACGACAGGGGGTCTTCTCAGGGTGACGGTGCGCTATCGCCCCAAGCTTTCCGTACCCATCGTGGGGCGTCTGTTCCCCGCGGCGACCATTCAGGAATCGTTGACCGTTCGAGTGGAATAACACCAGTAGCCAGAAACGATTTGGTACTACCACTAGTCTGATATTTCGTGGAATTCGGTGTCTCCATTGCCTCACGGGGGCAGTGGGAGATCTTGACGGTGACCGGCGAGATCGACATGGCCACCGCCCCCCGCTTTCGGCAGCGGCTGCTTGCGGTGATCAGTACCGGTGCCCAAAACGTGGTGATCGACCTCTCCGGGGTGGATTTCATCGATTCCACCGGGTTGGGCGTGCTGATGGGCGCGGCCAAGCGCGTGCGAAGCTCCGGGGGAGACATCCGGCTGGTGATGGCGGGTTCCCGCCTCGCCGAGCTCATCGAGCTCACCCGGCTAGACCGAGTTCTAGATGTGTTCGACTCGGTCTCTTCAGCCACCCAGGACTCCGACTCGTGAGCTCCGATCCCACCAGCATCGACTTCGAGATTCCCGCTCGCCCCGAATACCTGTCGCTGGTTCGCTCCTTGGTGGTCGAGGCCGCCGAGATGGACACCCACCTGAGCAGGGAGCGCGTAGAGGACTTCAAGGTGGCTGTCTCCGAGGCCACCACCAACGCTATTGAGGCCCATGCCCGGGCCTGCTGCGACGACTCCATTCGGATCCGCTGCACTCTCACGTCTGATCGCCTCGAATTCCACATCACCGACCGGGGCTTCGGCTTTTATCCCGACCAGATTCAGGTCTTGCCCGAGCCCGACGATCCCAGCCGTTTGAACTATGAACGGGGCTTGGGCATATATCTCATGCGGGTCTTGTCCGACGATATCGAGATCCACAGCGGCCCCGACGGCACCGAGGTTTCCCTGTCCATTCGCCTGTCATCCAACAATTCGAATGCCTGAATTGTCCATGAACAAGAGCTCTCAATCCGCTGTGACTGAGTACGCCGAGCCTGAAGAAGCTACGTTCGGAGCCGATGGCTGACAAGAATCTTCTCAGCGATCTGACTTTTCTGGGAGGCCCCAGTCGGTTGGCTCGATTCATCGGCCGGCCCATACACCAATTCGCGGCCATTGAAGCCGCTGGCGGCGTCCTCATGCTGATCGCCACCGTGGTCGCCCTCGTTTGGGTCAACTCCCCCTGGCAGAGCTCCTACGACGACTTTTGGCACACTCATGTGTCGTTCTCGGTGGGCGACTACCACTTTGACCACGATCTCGAGAAGATCGTCCATGACGGCCTGATGGCGGTGTTCTTCTTCGTGGTCGGCTTGGAGATCAAGCGGGAGTTGGTGAACGGGCAGCTCCGCGATCCCCGCTTCGCCGCGCTGCCCGCTGTGGCCGCCCTCGGCGGGATGGTGGTGCCCGCCCTCGTTTTCTTCGCTTTAAATGCTGGCGGCCCGGGCCAGGACGGCTGGGGCATCCCCATGGCCACCGACATCGCCTTTGCCATGGGTGTCCTGTCGCTGCTCGGCAACCGGATTCCACGCCAGATGAAGGTGTTCCTGCTGACCCTGGCCATAGTCGACGACATCGGCGCCATTTTGGTGATCGCTATCTTCTACACCAGCGACCTCTCGGGCAATTGGCTGCTCACCGCGGCCATTTTGCTGGGCGCTATTCTGGTGCTGCGCCGACTGCATGTTTGGTATCTGCCGGTCTACCTCGTCATAGGAGTGGCCTTTTGGCTTGCCGTGTTTGAATCCGGGGTCCACGCCACCATTGCCGGGGTGGTCCTCGGCCTGATCACGCCGGCCAGGCCCCTCCAGTCAGAGGATGAGGCCCGCCGCTGGGCCAATTGGCTCCAAATGCAAGACGTCGTACACCTCGACGACGTGCGCCGGGTCGGATTCCACATTCGAGAGTCGCAGCCGGTCAGCCTGCGGATTGAGGAACTGCTCCACCCCATCGCCGGCTACATCATCATTCCCCTCTTCGCTTTGTCCGCAGCAGGGGTGGAACTCTCGGGCGGCGTGCTCTCCGATGCGGCTACCTCGCGGGTGACTCTAGGGGTGGTTCTTGGGCTGGTGGTGGGCAAGACCGCGGGCATCTCGCTGTTCTCGTGGATCGCCCACCGGTTGGGCTGGGTCACCATTCCAAAGTCCATGACCGGCCCCCACATGATGGGGTTGGCCATGGTGGCCGGCATCGGCTTCACCGTGTCGCTTTTCATCTCCGGTTTGGCCTTCGGCGACTCGGCCATTGCCGATGAGTCCAAGATCGGCATTCTCGTGGGATCGCTGGTCGCGGCGGTCGTTGGCATGGCAATCTTGTCCCGCACCGAGCCCCCGCCCAAGTACGCAGACAAAGCCTGATCCCCAAAGTTGTCACCGCTTGGGTTTAGGGTCTGCTTGACATCCACTCCCATCCAGCCCCTAGCTTCTCCCCGTGCCCAACGCCCTCGTAATCGTCGAGTCTCCGGCCAAGGCCAAGACCATCGCGGGCTATTTGGGAGGCGACTACGCCGTTGAATCTTCCATCGGGCACATCCGGGACCTGCCCAGCAACGCCAGCGAGGTGCCGGCGGCCTATCGGAGCGAGTCGTGGTCGCGTCTGGGGATCGACGTCGACAACGACTTCAAACCGCTCTATGTGGTGCCCTCCGACAAGAAGGCCCAGATTCGCAAGCTGAAGCAACTGCTCAAGGAAGCCGACGAGCTGTATCTCGCCACCGATGAGGACCGCGAGGGAGAGGCCATTGCCTGGCACTTGTTGGAAGTCCTGTCTCCGAAGTCGGGCGTCAACGTCAAGCGGATGGTGTTCCACGAGATCACCCCGTCGGCCATTCAAGCGGCCATTGAGTCGCCCCGGGATCTGGACCGCCGCTTGGTGGACGCCCAGGAGGCCCGTCGGCTCTTGGACCGGCTGTACGGCTACGAAGTGTCCCCTGTGCTGTGGAAGAAGGTGCTGCCCCGCCTCTCAGCCGGCCGGGTGCAGAGTGTGGCCACCCGCATCGTGGTCGAGCGCGAGCGGGAGCGCATGGCCTTCACTGTGGCCGACTATTGGAGTCTGAGCGCGGTGTTCCGGGTTCTGGGCGAACAGGAACCCGGCGATCCCCCGACCTTCGGCGCCACCCTCACCACGGTGGACGGGGCCAAGGTGGCTACCGGCAAGGATTTCACCACCGGCGGCCTGCTCCGCAGCCCCGAGGTTGTCCACCTGGATGAACAAGCCGCCTTGGCCTTGGCTCAAGGGCTGTCCGAGGCTGAGATTGCCGTGCGGTCCGTTGAGGTGAAGCCCTATCGCCGCCGTCCCGCGGCGCCGTTCATGACCTCCACCTTCCAACAGGAGGCTGGGCGCAAGCTGCGACTGTCGGCGGCCATGGCCATGAGAGCGGCCCAATCCCTGTATGAGAAGGGCTACATCACCTATATGCGGACCGACAGCACCACCTTGTCGGACACCGCCCTGCGGGCGGCACGCGGCGCCGTCTCGGAGCGCTACGGTGCCTCTTTTCTGCCGGACAAGCCTCGCCACTACGCCAAGAAGGTCAAGAACGCCCAAGAGGCGCACGAGGCTATCCGCCCCTCGGGCGACCGGTTCCGCTCGCCCGAGGAGGTGAGGGGCGAGGTGCCCCAGATGGAGGCTCGGGTTTACGAGCTCATCTGGCAGCGCACCGTGGCCTCCCAGATGACCGACACCGTGGGCGAGACCGTTCATGTAAGCCTCGGCGGTACCACCGACGACGGGCGCGGCGCCGTCTTCTCGGCAGCGGGAACGGTGATCACCCATGAGGGCTTCCGCCGGGTGTACACCGAGGGCACCGACGACGAGGCCGACCCCGAAGAGGCCGAGCGACGCATGCCCGCGCTGGCGGCCGGCGATCCGTTGGGCATCGACGAGATGTCCCCTACTGGCCACTCCACCCAACCGCCCGCCCGCTATACCGAGGCGTCGCTGGTGAGAAGGCTGGAAGAGCTGGGCGTGGGCCGGCCGTCCACCTACGCCGCCATCATGAACACCATCGTCGACCGGGGCTACGTGTGGAAGAAGGGTTCGGCACTGGTGCCGTCGTTCACCGCGTTTTCTGTGGTCAGCTTGCTGGAGCAGCATTTCCCCAACCTGGTGGACTATGCCTTCACCGCCCGCATGGAAGACGACCTCGACGGCATTGCCTCGGGCGACCGGGAGGCCATTCCCTGGCTGAGCAGGTTCTATTTCGGACCAGCCGAGGGGGAACCCGATGACGAGTCGGCCCACGGCGTGGCCAAGTACGGGCTTCGCACCGCCGTTTCCGACCGCCTGGGCGACATTGATGCCCGGGCGGTGAACTCCATTCCCCTCGGCATCCACACCAACGGTGAGCCGGTGGTGGTCAGGGTCGGCCGCTACGGCCCCTATGTGCAGTGCGGAGAAGACCGGGCCAGCGTCCCCGACGACCTGCCCCCCGACGAGTTGACCCTCGACCGGGCGCTCTCCTTCATTGCTGCCCCCTCTGGTGATCGCACCCTGGGCACCGATCCTGAGACCGGCCTGGAGGTGGTTGTTCGCACGGGGCGGTTCGGGCCCTACGTCCAAGTGGGCGACGATCCCGCCAATGACGGGGAGAAGCCCAAGCGGGCATCGCTGCTGGCCGATATGCAGCTCGAGACGGTCACCCTCGACGATGCCCTAAAGGTGCTGTCGCTGCCCCGAGTGGTGGGCACTGATCCTGCCGACGACACCGAGGTTGTGGTTCAGAACGGGCGCTACGGGCCGTACCTCAGCAAGGGCAAAGAAAACCGAAGCCTCGAATCCGAAGACCAGCTGTTCACCATCACCTTGGAACAGTGCCTGGAGCTGTTGGCCCAGCCCCGGCGCCGACGGGGTCAGACAGCCAAGCCCCCCCTGCGAGACTTGGGTCCCGATCCGGCCACCGACAAGCCCATGTTGGTCAAAGACGGCCGCTATGGCCCCTACGTGACCGACGGCGAGGTGAACGCGTCGCTGGGCAAGGGCGACTCGGTGGAGACGCTGTCGGTGGAACGGGCGGCGGAGTTGCTTCAGATCCGCCGCGACAAGGTGGCCGCCGGGGGCGGCAAGCCGGCAACCCGCCGCAAGCCAGCCGCAAAGAAATCGGCGGCAAAAAAGAAGTCTCCGGCAAAGAAAAAGCCGCAGCCTAAGTCTGGCTCGTGAGCCAGTAGCTACCCTGAGCGGGTGGAGGCGGCCCGGTATGGCTTTTGAGGAATCCTCCGCGGTGGCCTCAAACCGGGTTGACCGGATATTCGGCAGCGCCCAGTACTTCCGACTGTGGATTGCCCAGATCTTTTCCTCTGGCGGCGACTGGCTGGCCTTGTTCGCCATTCTCATTACCGCCGACCGCGTGGGCGGCGGCACACCGGAAGCCTCGGTGGCCTATGTGATGATCGCCCGCTTCCTGCCCGGGCTCATATTCGGCTCGGCTGCCGGGGTGCTGGTGGACCGCTGGGATCGCAAGCGAACGATGGTCGTGTGCGATCTGGGACGGGCCTTCACCCTGCTATGGCTGCCGTTTGTGGATTTTGTCTGGCAGCTTGTGGTGGCCTCGCTGATCCTCGAGGTGTTTGCCCTGCTGTGGGCCCCGGCCAAAGAAGCCTCAGTTCCCAACCTGGTGCCCCGAGAGAAGCTGACCGGGGTCAACTCGCTCTCGCTGGTTGCCGCCTACGGCACGTTCCCGGTGGCCGCGGGCGTCTCCATCGGTTTGGCCAGCTTGGCCACGGTGATCGAGCGGGTCAGCGCCGTCGACTTCCTGCGAATCGACGCGGAGTCGATGGCGTTCTACATCGATGCGGCCACCTTCGTGGCCTCGGCGGCCATAATCTCCCGGCTGGTCCTGCCCCGAGGCCCTCAGGTCGCACAATCGACGGAGGTTGGATCCGATGGATCAACCCGGGTGTGGGCGCCAGAGCAGGTGTTTCAAGACTTGCGGGAGGGTTGGAGCTACATCTTCTTGAATCCCACGGTGAGGACGGTGAATGTTGCCCTGGCCGTCGGCCTGATCGGTGGCGGCATGATCATCCCGCTGGGACCGGTGTTTGCCGAGGATGTGCTCAATGTCGATGGGGGTGACGGGTTCCGCGCCTTCATGGTCGCCTTGGGGATCGGTGTGGCTCTGGGAATCGTCGGTTTGACACTCAGGCAGAACCGGCTGAACAAGGAGCGGGTTTTTCAGGTCGCGGTATTCGGTGCCGGTGCATGCTTGTTTGTGGCCACATCGATGTGGTCTCTGATTGGCTCGTCTCTGCTCGTGGGCGGGCTCGGCGTGTGTGCAGGAACCGTTTATGTATTGGGAATCACCCTGCTCCAGGAAAGCGCCACCGAGGAGTTGCGAGTCCGAGTGTTTGCCGGGCTGTTCACCCTGGTGAGGACGTCGGTGATGCTTGCCCTGCTGCTCGGGCCGGCTTTGGCCCTGTTCCTCAACGGACTGTCCGACAAGTTCTTCGACAAGGATGTGAACATTCTCGGCTTTGACGTGATCATCCCCGGTGTGCGCCTCACACTGTGGTTTGCGGCTCTCATCATGGTTGCTGCCGGGTTCTTGACCCTGGCCTCGAGGAGCAAGGCCAAGCCATGACCGGCCGGTTGATCGCTTTCGAGGGGGGCGAGGCCGTGGGCAAGAGCACCCAGGCCCGGCTGCTGGCCGAGCGATTGGATGCCCGGCTGACCTTTGAGCCCGGGGCCACCGAGCTGGGGGCCCGGATTCGTTCGCTGGTGCTGGATGCGGTCGATCTGCCGGTGTCGCCTCGGGCTGAGGCGCTGCTGATGGCCGCCGACCGGGCCCAGCACGTCGACGAGGTGATTCGCCCCGCTTTGGAGGCAGGCACCGATGTGGTAACCGACCGTTATATCGGGTCGTCGCTGGCCTACCAGGGCTTTGGCCGCAGCCTGGGGGTCGAAGAGATCTTGGCCCTTTCTCTCTTCGCCACCGGAGGCCTCCGACCCGCCTTGGTGGTGCTGTTGGAGGTTTCCGACGAGGTGGCCCTGTCGCGCCAGAAAACGCCGGGCGATCGGATCGAAGCCGAGGCGGCCGAATTCCACCGCCGAGTGGTCGACGGGTACCGGACGCTGGCCGAGCACAACCCCGACCAGTGGGTGGTGATCGACGGAGACCGCCCGGTAGGCGAGGTGGCCGAGGCGGTGTACGCCGCCGTGCAGGAGCGGGTCGGTGTCTGACTCCCTGCCCGGCATTGACTATGCCGTTGACGATGTCTGGGTTGCGCTGGAGGGCCAACCCCGGGCAGCCGAGATATTGGCGGCGGCTGCGGTCCAGCCGGTCCACGCCTATTTGTTCTGCGGGCCGCGGGGCACGGGCAAGCGCACCGCCGCCCTGGCCTTTGCCGCCGCGCTGATCGGGGCCGACTCCCGAGGCCGTCGCCTGGCCCTGGCCGGGCGCCACCCCGACGTGTCCATTCACGAGCCCGAGGGCCGCACGCTGCGGGTGACCGAGGCCGATGAGATCATCTTCGAGGCGTCCCGCAGCCCGGTAGAGGGCCGCCTCAAGGTGATCGTCTGCGACCGGTTCCACACGGCGGAACCCGAAGCAGTGGCCAGCCTGCTCAAAACCATCGAAGAGCCGCCCCCCACCGCGGTGATCGTGCTGTTGAGCCAGGAGATCCCGCCGGAACACACCACGGTGGTCTCCCGCTGCGTCATCGTCGAGTTCGACCCCGTGCCCGACGACGATGTCCGCCGCATTCTCGAGCGGGAGGGGGTGCCCCCCGAGGGGCTGGACGACATCGTGGCCGCCGCGGCCGGCGACGTGAGCCGGGCCCGGTTGTTGGCCACCGACAGCGGCCTCGGCGTCCGCCGTCGGGCGTGGGCCGCCGCGCCCGCCCGTCTGGACGGTACCGGCGCCACAGTGTCGGCTCTGGTAGACGAGCTGCGGGCGCTGATCGATGAGGCCCAGGCCCCCCTCACCACTCTTCAGCAAGCCGAATCCGAGGATCTGGCCCGCATTGAGGCCGACGTGGGTGCCCAGGCCCGCCTGCGCCGGGAGATGGATGCCCGCCACCGCCGGGAGCAGCGCCTCCTGCGAGCCGACGAGCTGCGGTTCGGCCTGGCCACCCTGGCCGACTGCTATCGCCAGCACCTGGCCGACACCCGCCACAGCTCCGACGCCGTTGACGCCATCAACCGCATCCGCGACGCCCACGCCTGCCTGGTGCGGAACCCCAACGAGCCCCTCCTCCTCCAAGCCCTTTTCCTGTCTTTACCCCGGGAGTAGTGCTGGTAGCTGCCCACAAACTCAAGAATCTACGGCTCGGAGAGATAGTCGGTGTCGTCACGTACAAGGTCGAAGAGGCTCTTGTCGAGATAGTGGTTCCAAATGTTGCGGCTAGGAATCCGCAGTGGGCCACGGGACAACCCCGGCGTACCCCAAGTCGCCGTTTCTACGCGCTTGCCAACGCTTGCCGCGTCTTCAAGGGCGGGTAGAAGGTCTGTATCAGCGGAGGCGACAACAGCCACTTCGTAGCCGTTGCTGCGTGCCCCGATTGAGATGTCCAGGGCCATCATCACGTCGATACCTTTCTCCCGTGCTACCCATTCAAGTTTGCTGCCAAGCTTGGAGACACGGTGATATCTCAAAGGCCTTGTGTGGACCGTGACCCCCGGTTGCTGCCTCCAACTCGCAACTTGTCTGTCAAATGACTGGCTGAGCCTTATGCCGCTGCGGCTGTCGGGTTGGCCTCGATACACTCGTACCCCCGCTAGTCTGCGTCCCGGATCCTTTTCATACCCGAGTCGGCACAGGAGTTCGCCAAGTCGGAGAGGATCAATGCTTCCTAGCCATGGCGCTGCCTTACCGGATGCGAAAAACAGGTCTCGGGCACAGTGGTAGACGTTCTGATAGTCGATGAATACTGCGACTCTGGTGTCGGACATAGACCTACAGGGTTCCGGACAAAAAAATAGCCCCGCCATGCCCTGCGGAGCAGGCCAGGCGGGGAAGATTGACCACAGACTATCGGCGATGGTGTGGACTCACAACCAAATTCGCTGGTTGGCACATCAACCGCATTCGCGACGCCCACGCCTGCCTGGTGCGCAACCCCAACGAACCCCTCCTCCTCCAGGCCCTTTTCCTGTCTCTCCCCCGCCAATAGGGCTGGTATCCTGACCGCCGCGCCCGAGTAGCTCAGTCGGCAGAGCAATTCATTCGTAATGAATAGGTCAGGAGTTCGATTCTCCTCTCGGGCTCGGCGGGAACCTCTCCACCATCGGCCATATTTTGTCAACACCAAGCTGGAAACAGGCTGGTTTGGGGGTTGGCGGGGGTCAGCGGCGGGTCTTCAGGCAGGATTCGGGTCGGGTCGCCGGTGTTGGAGTGCGCGTTGCGGCGGGCGCTGGTTTGCGGGCGCGGCGGAGCTGGCGGCTGGTAGCCGCCGGTTAGCGGGGAGGGGCTCAACCGGTCAGGGTGCTGACCGGGAGCGGTCTAGGAGGAGCGGGTTCGGGCTTTCCGGGCGAGGTCGATGTTGTAGGCGACCATTTGCATGATGGAGCCGAGGAGGTTCGCTGTTAGGCCCAGTACTACGGCCCGAACCAGAGGAAGCTAAACGGGCCAAAACCACGGCACACCACAGCTTGCGCTAGAACAGGAGAGGCTCACCGACCCCGACGAGGCATGTTTCTGGAATGGAAAGCCCGATCAGGGTTGGCTCCTTGCTTGCGAAGACCGAATTCTGTGCTACCCGCGGTCGACTCTTGGTAGCTGGATTCAATGAGCCATCCTTGGTGGATGCCTGTTAGGAGTCTGGTCCTCTTTGCCGCGTTTGTTGTGCTGGCCGCGGGTTGCGGGCAACCAGAGGACGAGACAACAAATCGACTGCCGGCGTCAACAGCGGCTGACCAGCCAGGCGAAGGACTGTTGCAGGAAGAGGCAGCGGAGCCTGAGGCCGTAGACCCGGAAGGAGCGGATCCCGAGGGGGTAGGAAGTTGGGATCTGTACGTCGACGAAGACGCTTTCACCGACGAGCTAGAGCAGGGGGCGGTGCTGGCCGCCGACAACGGGTACCAGTTGGAGGTCGAGTGCGGGCGCAATGGGCTCAGCGTCCGGATGGACGTCAACACGATCTTTCTAGGAGGCTGGGACGGGGAGCGCATATGGGAGGAGTTCGCCATCCGGGTTGGAGGCGGCCCCATAGACGCTTTGGAGTGGTTTGTCGCCCCTGATGAGGAATGGGTCGGCAGCGACAACGACGAGTGGCTGGTGTCCCCGGATCCGGCCGGGTTCACCGAGATGGTCATCGCTTCTGATGGGGCTGAGATGCTCGTCCGCCACGGCGACGATGAGGAGACAGGCTCATTCGACCTGGCTGGTGCTGCAAACGCCCTGCCTCCAGTGCTGGGAGCGTGCGGGGTGGAGGGATACGACGGGCAGCCCAGCGTGGGAGAAGTTGTCGCCGCCGCCGAACAGGCGGCAATCGATAATCTGCCGGACACCCTTGAGGGGATCTTGGAGCAGGCATGCTTGGATGATCCCGAGGCCAGCGACGAGCTTCTCGTCAGCTGCGCCGACTACAGCGACTGCGCATCCGGTCCGACCCAAGACTGGATCGACCGGCAAGAGGGCATGACAGTGCAGGACTTCGGCCTAGGGATGCTGGGCGCCACCGAACCCGAATGGATGGTCGAGTACGGCTTCTACATCCTAGAGGAAGCCTTCGACTGCATTATCGCCGCAGGATGACCAGCCGCCCTGCGGCCAGCGGGACCATGCCCCGGCGGCACTGTAGAGCCATTTGCCGGACGGGTCGCGGAGATATCAGCCGCCCGACGCGAAAAACTGGAACTCTATACACAGGCGGCTATTCTCCGCCGATCAGCAGGGCAACCCGGTCGCCAAGGGTGTCCTCTATGAGTACACAAGCCATCAGCGGGCAATTGCCTGCATTCTGAGTCAGACGCCGACGGCCCGCTCCCCGCCCACATCTTCACTGTTTGGTGGAGGCTGTGGTGGAGTATTTCAACAGGTCGATGCCGAGTTCGCCGATCCACTCCTTGACGATTGCGCTGAGGGCGCCCGATATGTTGTGGATGAGTTGGCCCGGGTCTTTGATCCGGGTGTAGAGCGGGTCTTTGGGGGCGAGCCTGCGTTCGCGCCAGGCCACCATGAGGCGGTCGTATTGTTTCAGCCACAGTAAGAGCATCCTCATCGGGCAGGCGGGATGGCCGGGCGGGCCGCTTATGCCCTCCGGGGCTGTCGAGATCGTCGCCGGGTGGCGATGCCGGCCGTCGGGCTGTGTCCGGTTCCTTCTGCGGGGAGTGTCGCCGCGTTATGGGAGGGTGCCTTGCGGCGTGTCGGGTGTGTCTCCGCTCAGCTGTCGGGTGAGATGGACTGTCGCCAAGTACCAGTAGAAGATCCATTCGAGGTACGCGTCGTCGTAGTCGCCGCGTTGGTTGGCTTTGCGGTGCCGCAGGGCGAACTTGTTGGCGATTTCGAAGAGGGCACGTTCATCCTTTTTCAAGAGCTGTTCTTTCAGGAGTTCGCGCCGCTCCTCAAGCACGCCTGCGAGAGCGACAACTGCGGAACGGCGGTCCTCGCGGGTCGCGTCACGCTGGCGGAAGAGGAAAATCGCGTGGGCCTCCGGGTCTCCGGCAGCGGCATCACCGAGGACTTCGTCTACGAGCCTTCCAAGGTCGCTGGGGATGCGCCGCACCATGCGTCCGGTGTCCTCGCCGGTTTCGGCGAGCCGGAACTCGAACGGGGTCGAGTCGAGCAACTGGTTCATGCGCCACCGGTAGATCGCCTGTCCGGACCGCTTCGAGAACGACTCCACATGCCATCCGCAAACCGTGTCGGCAAATGTATGGAACCATCTTCGTATCGGGCGGGCCGCCTGGTCGTGGAAAACCTCGATGAAGTCGCACAAGTCCGCTTCCGCCCACTCTTCGAATTCGTCCGACCACAAGTGCGGTTTACCGACGCTGCTATTGAGTATCTCCTCGGGTGTGGGACCGGGAGGGAGTGAGAACTCGATGCACTGTACTTCGAGGACCTGGTCGAAGTAGCAGTCCTCGGCAAGCTCGTTTATCAGCCCTCGGGCACGTCGGGCGATAGCAGGCAGCACCGAATTCGATGCGTCCGCGTCGTCTCGTGCGCGCTGGGAGTAGTAGAGACGTGGCCGGTGCAGGGGCAGGCGGGGGGCTGCGTCGGCGAGATTGCCCAGCCAGCGCAAGGGCGGCAGCTCAGAACGGCTCTTCATCAGCTACGTAATCCGGTTTCGGCGCGCGTGCAGCCTGGTTCGTCCGTGTCCGGGCAACTTCCTGTGCATGGACCTCCAGGATTTTCTTGAAATTGTCTGCGGGGGCTGACGATTCGAACGCCAGCAAGAGCAGCGTCTCTACCTCGGATCGCCAGCTCGAATCCATGCCTTGCTCCGAGCCGCTCTCGGCTAGGAGCTCGACCTCGCGGGCGAACAACTCTGGAGGCCACCGCAGCGCGTAGTCGGGGTTGTCGTCGAAAATCGGTTCAGTCAAAGACTCCTCCCGGTATTGGCGCGGCGATCTTTCTTGCCTAGCTCGGCCGTCGCCAATCAACCTAGCTGACCTCACGCTGGATGCCGGGCTTAGTTCCGCCCCCCGGCGCTGTTGCGCAGCGCAGAACAACCCCCTGGGAAGACCCTCGTACACCCTGTGAGTACCTGGCACGTCAACAAGCTGCGAGACGAGTTAGTACCTCCTCCGCGAAAAACGGGCCCCATCAGAAGAACACGGACCCCCAACGACTTGAGGGGAGTTCTGCAGGGCTCATTGTGGCCGCCAAGAGGTCAAGCTCAGCGTCGCCAGTCCGCTCCACAGCACCTCACGGCCTAGGCCGCAACGGATCTAAACCGGCTGAACCTTGCACTGTCGGGCCGGGTGCCGCCGCTGAAATCATCGCGCTGCGCGCACAACGACTAGAGGCTGGGCTGAACCTTGCACATCAATACGACGCACTCAAAGAACCGGGTGCGAATCCACTGAAAGACCTCCACGCCGAACTCGAAGCCGCAGTCGTTGCGGCATATGCCTTCAACCCGAAAGGCGACATCCTGAAAATGCTCCTCGATCTGAACTTGGATTGCGCTTGGCGAGAAGGAAAAGGTGGAGCCATTACTCCGCCAGGAAATCCCATTGGACATCAGGCGGTCCTTTCAATACACAAATTTGCAGTCTAGAAGCAGGCAGGCGCGACAGCGGACCGGAGTTTGCCTTTGCGGGTGCTGCGGGCCGGCTATCTAAGGATTCGCTGCGACCAGTTGCGGATGATGGCCGAGGGGTGCTGTCGGAGGTGCTGGGCGATGTCGACGGCTATCTCCGATTCGGGCCCTTCGCTGGCGGCCAGGCCGGCGAACAGGGCGGCGGGGACCAGTATCCCGTCTGATCGGGCCATCTCCCAGGCCAGCACGCACAACGGCGGTGTCGGATTTCCGGCGGCGAGCCGGCCGATCGCCCAGGCCGTCTCGATTCGCACTTCGGGGTGAGGGTCGCCGGCGAGGACGGCGAGCATCGGCTGCTGGTCCGCCACCCGGCCCCACCCCAGCAATATCGCCGCGTCCCGGCGCTGCTCAGGGGTGCCGACGGCCAGCTTGGCCATAGCAGTTGCAGCATCGCCGCCGGCCAGGGAACCGAGCCCGACGGCCAGCACAGTTGCGATTCCGCCCATGTCGGCCTCGAAGCCGACGCCGGGTTGCGCTACGGCGATCGTGTCGGCGCCGTCGGCGATGGCGTACCGCACGTCGTCGGGCAGCTTGTCGGGTTTCTCGGAGGCCAGAAGGCAGGCGTCCCTCTTGTCGTGGCCGGCCACATGGGGGTCGCACAGCAACTCGAGTGCCTTGTCCCAGCGGACGAGGTCGGGGAACTCGAAGCCCATGCGGATGAGCCACCAGACGGCGTCGATCCGGTCCCCGCTGTGGGTGCCGTTCCGGGCGTCGGCCAGGTTCCGGTCGGCGGCCTCGGCGAGATGGCCGATGATCGCCGATGCGTCGCCGGGGTCGAGGGATGCCAGGTCGGCGACGGCTCCGAGCGAGTCGAGGTCGCCGGCAGCGGCACGGCCGACCGCCTCCGCGACCGCTTTCTGATGGTCATTGGCGGCCAACCAGGCCAGCATTGTGGCCGATATCCACCCTTGATGGTTCCGTGCATTCTCCCAAAGGGCTTGTCTGGTCTCTGCGTCGACTCTGTCATAGTCGAGTTGGCGGATGGCGTTGCAAACGTGCTGGGGAGCCATGTGCAGCGGCGGTGCGGGAAGGCCTGCGATCAGGCGGGCCGCGGCGGTGTGGGCGGGTGCGGCGGCGGCGGGAAGCAGGCCGGTGACCGCTTCGAGGGCGGCGATCGACACAGCTCGGGACGGTTTCAGCCTCTCGTTGAGTTCGGCAGGGTGGTCTACCTGTGCGACTCCCCAACAGGCCAGCTCTGTGGCCGCTGACTCTTCGACGAGGTCGCCCGCTCTGGCGAGCGCCGCGAAATTGGGATCGGCGGTGGTGTGCGTCCAACCGGTCAGCGGGATCTTGTTCACCACTTCTGCGACTGGCCCGATGGGGCCGTCGTGGCGGAGCCGGCGGATCGCCTTTTCCAACGACTTGTCATCGCCGCTTCGGCGCAACGCGCTGAGCCCTTCGGCTAGCTCGCGCAGCTTGCGCTCATCGTCGTCCGAATCGGATGCGCCCATCAGCCGCTGCCGCCCGTATTGGGCGCAGGCGTGCTTCCAGCGGCTGTGCGCGCCTGTGATGTCGGCGCTGAACTCGGCCGCGAACAAATACTGGGCCTTCATGCCTTCCCAGCGGAACAGATTTCTGGGGAACGGGTCGGCCCACGAGTCGAATCGGCTCTTCTCCGCATCGCTGAGCCCCAACGACACAGTCTGCGCCCGCCACCACGACACCGCCGTGTCCGACGCAGCGACCAGCCGGTTGAATTCGCTGTCCCATTCGTCCCAGTCCGGCAGATCGGCCAGAAACGCGGCGGCATAAAGCTGCCAGGCCGCGGCCGCGGCCAGAGCGGACACGGTCACGTCGTCAGCGTCGCCACGAAGGCACCGCTGCGCCTCTGCCGCGTCGTCCCGGCAACCGTCGAAGTCGCCGGTCTCAGTTCGGAGCCTGGCCCTCTGCACCAAAGCCCACCCGTGGTCCGCCGGTGCCAGCGTGTCGCCGCCGATCAGCCCGTTAAGAACTTCCAGTGCGCGGCCGCACCGCCCCTCGCGGTGCAGAGCGCATGCCAGAAGCACCCCGCTTGCTGCGCCTTCTGCGGGGGTGCGAGCCGAAGCGAGCGCCTCCTCCAGCCTGTCGGCATGATCGGTAAAGGCCCAGTGCCAGAAGGCTGTGACGAGGCTCCACCCCCATTCTCGTCCCGAGTACGGCTGCTGCGGATCGGGGACAGACCGGTGTTTCTCGGCGAATAGTAGGAGGTCGCCGAAGCGGCCCTGGGCCAACAGGGCGGCAGCCTGCACAGGGCCGATCGGGTCGTCCTGGCGGGCGTTGGGGTGCGGGGCCACCAGTCTGGGCGCGACCAGTGCGTACCGCAGCCGCCGGCCCGGCGGGACGCCGTCGGCCAACCCTTCGAACGCTGTGCCCTCCAGCTCAGGGGCCGACCGCTGCGCGCAGGCGACTCTGAAAAGGTCGTCGGCGTGTTCCTCGTCGATGGTCTGGTGCTCCGGCACCAGGATCTTGCAGCCCTTCCCGGTGGAGACAACCTCGTCGGCGGTGACATGGGCCCAATAGGACTTGCCCTCTTCCAGGTTGTGCAGCACCAGCAGGTGGGGGAGGCAGTGGATCACCCAGTCGTCGAAATGGTTGGCGTCGGGCTCGTAGTACCACCAACCCGCAACCGACTCGCCTTTGGCCCGCTTGCAGTCTTTGAAATAGTGCGGCCCGGCCTTCACCTGCGCACCGACGATCAGCGCCCGGTCGAATCGCCGCTCGTCGCGTGCCATCACCAGAAGGTCGGTGCCCAGATCGTGTTCCGGGTTGGGAACCGGACCCCACCCGATCCCCTCGAACGCGTCGCGCACCTTGCGCAGGCCCTTGCGCTCTGTGCGCACCTGCTCGCTAACCCGCATCGCACCCCTCCCCAACCATCACGCCGCCGCCCGAGACAGCGGCCTGTGCTACGCAGACCCAACTCTGCACCCAGGCCGGTGTTCCGGGCACCGCCGCCACGGGCATCGCTGAAGCCGCCGCCGACACCTGCAAACCCCGGTCTGCTAACGCACTTGTCCGGCCCGCCCAGCATTGAGTCGCCGTGCCCGCCGGCCGCCCCGAACCCCTGATTCTTCCCGCGCTCCCGTGGACAAGGCTCCCGGACAGGCCGCGCCTCAACTCCTCTGGTTCGCTGCGAAGTGCTGCGCCCACCGGACCTCCTATTCCCACGCATCGCCGTGCCATTGCCGGCCCGCACACTACTTCTAGGCGGTGACAGTTCTTGGGGGCCTCAACCCTGGGGAATAGCCCACTCGCTTTCAAGTTGACTTCGCCGTAGGCCGCTTCGAATGCCGTAACGGTGAAAAAGTCAGTGGGAAAAGGCCCCTGTTGCCCTGGATTGCCAGCATGACCCAAACCCGGGCAGTCAATTCTCCCGATTTCGACCAGGGAATAGTGCACGTTGGCGAGAAGCTCAATGGGGAGTCAGTTCGTGCTGTTTCGCTCGAAGTCGATGACTGCCAGTTCCTTGTAGATCGATCCCCATAGGGCCGGGGATCGGCCTGCGGCGTGAAGGTCTCGGCCGGTCGAATCCCAGTGCTCGTAGAACACTCGCAGCAGTTGGCCTCCCGCAGCGGCCCATAGTTCTTTCACGCCGTCGAAGCCGTCGCGCCATTCGACCCCCCGGTATTGCCCGTATGGGGCGCCCTGCTGGGATTGGACCAGCAAGTGCCGGAAGCTCGCCAGTATGGGGTACAGGGCGGGACGCCTGAGCCTTTTCTCGGATTCCACTCCCTCCAAGAACGGGAACTCGAACTTGGGCCTTCCCTCCTTAGTCAACTCGACCATCTCCAGGCGGCCGTATTTCCCGCCTGTTCCCGATGCGCCTCCCATCTGCTGCCACCGGTGCTCTGAGTCGCTGGCGATCAGGTCGTGCAGGTGAAGGATGTCTCGGAGGACCGGGGTGAGTCGCTGGTAGCGGTCCGAGTCGTTCTGAAATCTGTCGATCATCGACGCTTTGCGCCGGTATGCGTCCACGGGGTGCCTTTTGCGGTCGGGATATTGGGCGATGTCGAAGCACGACATGATGGCAATGATGTCGACCACGTCTATTTCCCCGTCTTCGCCCTCGTGCCATGCAATGCGATCCGCCCACCCGTCGGGGGCCAGGGCGTCTTTGAGGAACTGGAATTCCTCATTCAGGTCGAGAAGCGATTTCGCTTGGACCTGCATGCTCGTGTTGCGGCCGCCGGCGATCTCGGTGATGAGCTCCGCTGCGGGAAGCCCGGTCATCACCTCCAACCGTATGTACTCGTCGGCGGGCGCTATGCCCTCTCGCACCGCTTTTCGGACGATCTCATATGAGTGGCCGCCGTCGACAATTCCATAGCCGGAGTTCTGCGGGAAGTAAAGCTCGTACACGTCCATGCCGTCTTCGCGGGACTGCCGCAATTTCGAGACGGCGGACGCGACGACAGCGATCCCGCGGTGCTTCAGGTGGAAGGTGCCCTCGACGCTGTCATCTTGCTGGCACAGTGACTTCGACACGGCCCGGTACACAGGCCGATTGATATTGGGCTCCCGGGGATTCGCGTCCATTGGGATGCCGTCCGGAAACTCGCTTGCCGGCACAAGCATGTAGTGGGTCTCAGCGCCCCCGAAGTTCGGATCGGGCATCCGCCGAGCGCTCTTGACTACGACAGGAACAACGTGGTTGCTCATCTTCTTATTCTCCAGTGCCCGCCACCGCAGGCCTAGCTTGATATGTAACCGCTCCCGGCATCCGCCAAGGCGACCTCCAGAGGATATCCGCAACCGGCGCAAACAACAATCACCCCAGCCGACACCCCCACTGACAGCTAGTAGGCCCGCCCAACCCGCCGATCCCTCTCACGCGTCCAGGCCCACGCCCGCCACGAACCACGGGCGATGGTCTGGTCGGTCCGCAAACTCCAGGAAAAAAGGTCGCCCACGTTCATGGCGAGGTCCCAAGCTCTAGATCAAACGTGACAGCGCATCCGCACCGCTCTGACTCGATGGCGGTGCTCGCGACCCGTTGTAGGGATGTCTAGTCGGATATTCTGGAAGCCCGGCCCAACGAAAGGCGTGCAGTGACAAAGGCCAACTTGTTTGAGCTGCTCGGTCGCCCTGTCGATGTTGTGGCCCCTGATCGCGGGACCTTCCTCACGGCCAGCCCCGAAACCTATGACGACGATTCGCTGCTGCCATCGATTGAAGACTGCGGCACGATGATCACAAGATCGAATTTGGAAACCTACGACGACGACTCTGTGCTGCCATCGATGTGAAGGGTCAGCGCCCATTGTTGGTAGGCAACGAGTCCGACGCCCATCTTCGAAGAGTTGCCGACAGGCTCAGGAAGCGTGATGTTGAGCCGGTCGTGTTTGATGCCGACACACTGGCGCAGGTCAGTTACTCGCTGGCTCCGCACGGACTCGTCGTCGATGGGACAGAGATATCCGATGGGGGTCGTGCCTGGCTGCGAAGGGCGGCACCGAACCGGTGGGGTAGCGGTGATCGTGTTGGATCTGTCGCCGATGTCTCATTCCGAGCACGAGTACGTCTCATCGCGGCCATCGCACGCCTCGGGAGCCGTGAGTGGTTGACCGGAATCGATGCGCTGCAGGCGGCCGAAGACCGCATCCACCAGCTGGCTGTTGCGTCGAGGCTCGGGATAGCGACACCACCCACAATCGTGTCCTCGGATCCTGCCGAAATAGAGCAGGCGCTGGGCGGCGAGGCTGTCATCAAGCCTCTCGCTACCGGTGCTTTCGTCGATGCGGAGGGAGAACCCCGGGCAGTGCACACGACACCGCTTACCGCGGATCTGCTGGCGTCGGGAGACTTCGGGGTCGCTCCGTTCGTCGCCCAGGAGCGGATTGATGTCCGGCAACACCTTCGAGTCGTCACAGCGGGCTGTGTCGTGACGGCGGCGGCTCTTGAAGCCGATATGTGGCCGCTGGACTGGCGCGTCGCCGATGATGCTCACTACTCATGGTGCCGCCACGAATCGCCGGAGGTTGAGGCCCAAGCTGTGCGGCTCGCTGCCGAGCTGCGTGTAGGGTTCTCGAGCCAGGACTGGCTGGTGCCGGTATCCGGCCCGCCCATGTTCATCGACTTGAACCCGGCCGGTCAGTGGATGTTTTTGCCCGATGAGGTAGCCGATCCAATCACAGAGCACATCGTCAACTTCCTCAGCGGCCAGCAATGAACAATGACCCCGCCCCCGACTCCGCTGACCCACCGGAGAGCGAAACACATTCCAACGACCGCCGGTGGAAGCACAACCACGCTTACTTCGTCTTGGCGGTCCTGACTCGATACAAGATCAAGAACTACAAGCACAAGCAGATCCACACGGGCAAGATCGGAGTCGGCATTGAGTCCTGGAACGCAGAAGACGAGACTCTCGCCATTGAAGAAGGCCGACGGCAGCTCCAAGCCCAGTTCAACGAGCTTCAGTACGTCACGACCCGAGCAAGCGTCCTGCTAACCATCGCCACAGCAGCAGCGATCTACTTCCTCACTGGGCTTGACGACCTTGGTGGCATCGCACAGCCCTTGCAATGGATCGCTCGCTGCCTGTTGCTGGCGGGCTCAGCGTTGGCCTTTTGGGGCGCGCTAGTGATGGGAGCGCTCATCGGCGACAGAGCACCGTTCAAACATACCGACGCTGTCCAGCTCACTCACGAACCGGGGGACCTGCGCAGGCACCTAGCGCGAGACTACGCCGACAATGTGCCCACAGGCGTCGACACCAACGCCGCACGACTCACCCACCTAGGAACGGGCGTCATCTGGATCGCGCTAGGTGCACTGCTCGGAGTGATCGGCCTCACCATCTCCGAACTATCGGCAACGCCCAGCGGCACACTAGATCAGACCCCCAAAGCAGACCCACCGGCTGCTCATTACCGGAACGAATTCACGCTCGCGGCTCCAAACAGCCTCAAGGATCATCTTCCGCACGTATTACCGCTTCGTCAGCTTCAGGCCTATCAGGCGGTTCGGTTCCAATAGTTGGTCCAGTTCTGCCGCCGCGGCGAACGCTGATCGCGGTCAGGGCAGCCGCCATTGGCTCGCGACGTTGGACCGGGTGTCGGCGGCCGTTCGGTGTGCGGCCCATTTGGTTTGTTGGCGGCGGCTAGGTTCGCTATGGGGCGTCCGCCGCACAGTCCCAGGGAGGAATCTGTGGCTGGGCAAGATTTCGACAACAAATCCGACTACATGTTGCCAGCGGAACCATTAGTGGTACTCCCATCAGGCTGGAAGAGCTCAGTGCTGATTGTCGGATGTGATGCGGCTCCAGCTGCAAGGTGACGCGACATCGCCCGCTCTTCAAAGGGCTGTCATTTACAGGCACGATGCAAGAGGCGATTATTTCACTCTGAGCTGTACCGCGTCGTTTTGTATATCTGTTCGGATATACTAAAGGAGTGAATCCTGTGCGAACTATCCGTACGGTGACTGGCATGACTCAACGGTCATTGGCTGATGCAGCTGAGACATCCCAGCCCACTGTGGCTGCTTATGAGAGTGGGGCAAAGAGTCCCACCTGGCGCACGGTGGAGAGGATTGCGAGGTCAGTGGGGGTCTCGTGCCATGCGATGGTCGGAACGCCGTTTACTCGTGATCAGGAGAGAAGCCTGTTCCTCCACATTGCGATTTCTCAGGTTCTGAGGTCTCGTGGGGCCGCGGTCATTGATATTGCTCGGTGCAATATCTCGCGGATGCGGTCCGTCAATCCCCACGCTTCAGCACTGCTTGATGAATGGGACCGAATACTCGAAGGGACAGACAGCCAGATTGTTGCCAGGATGCTCGACCCCAGTGACCACGGCCGCGATCTCCGACAGGTCACGCCGTTCGCTGGAGTGCTCACGCCGGCTCAACGCGCCGCCGTCTACGCATCATTCCGGGCAGCAGAATGAACCGCGAGGCGTTTGACCACGCAATCCGAGCAGCTGGAGCCATCCTCGGCGAAAACGAACTCTTGGTGATTGGTAGCCAAGCCCTCCATGCCTCGGTGCCAGCCGATCTCCCTCCCGAAGCTGCTCGATCAGTTGAAGCTGACTTTGCCGCGCTGGAAGACCCCAATCAGGAAAAGGCCGATCTGATCGACGGCGCGATTGGTGAAGCGTCGATTTTCCATGAAACCTTCGGGTACTACGCCCAAGGCGTCACCCAGTCCACGGCCGTCCTTCCCTATGGTTGGCAGGACCGACTCATCAGATATGAGACGCCAAGCACCAACGGCGTGGTGGCTTGGTGCCTTGAGATTCACGACCTTTGGATCTCCAAAGCCATTGCTCTGCGTCCCAAAGACGTCGAGTTCTGTGCCGCTCTAGTCTCCGGCAACCTGGTGGAAGCTGGCACTCTCAGCCATCGCTTGAAGGAAGTCGATGGCATCGAGGAGGAAAGACGCGTTCATGTGGCAGGTTTGATCGAGCGACTTTCTGGAATTGGTTGAGACGCGCCCAATTCTGGGGACCATTGCTTCGAGCCGTTTACGACCCGTCGACCAGTCTCATGGGGAGCATGGTGAGGGCAGAGAGGCTGCCGTCTACGGCGGAGTCGGTGAAGCCGGTCAAAGTTGCCCAGTCGCCAGAGGCGGGGCGTTGGTCGAATGGGAGTTCGGCTCTGAACGGCAGGTTCTCGCCCAATGCTCCCCCCTGGGCCAAGGCTAGGCCCAACAGGCCTTCCTGGTCCTCGATCTGGAACACGATCGTGCCCTCGAATCCTTGCCCTTCCCCTGTGACAACGGTGCCACCGGCCAGCAGTTCGCCCGCCGGTGGGGATTCCACCACGATGTCGTCCGACTGGGCGCTGATCACCACCCAGGCCAGCGAGCCGTCGCCAAGTTGAACTAGCTGCATGTGGATGGTGGTGGCCACCCCGAACGGCGACCCGTCTTCGGCCAGCCTGGGCAGCTCGGTAGTGGCGGTTGTCTCGTATTGGACGGCCGGACGAGGCTCTGCCGCCCTTACTCCGCGAGCCACTTGCCGAGCGAAGCCCGCCGCCGCCTCATCAGGGGTGCGCGGCCACACCTCAGGCACGAATCTGGGCCACACCAGTAGCTCCGGGAAAGGGATGGCGGTGGGTTCGGGGGTTGCGGACGGTGTGGTTGGCACTGGTGATGGCGTTGGCGTCAGGATTGCCACCGTCGGAACCTCGTCCAGGTTCACGGTCTCCGCTACCGCCTCCGCCACAGCCTCTTCAGGCTCCTCTGAGTCGTTGCCGCAAGCGGCCATCACGAGGACAGCCGCAAACAGTACGGCCCGAATCCGGCGGGTCACCCTCGAACACTATCCTGAGACGCTCATGCTCCCTGCTGACATCAAGCCCATCTCGGTCGACGACCACGTCATCGAGCCACCCCACCTGTGGCAGAGCAGGTTGCCGGCGGCATATCGCGACCGGGGTCCCCGGGTGGTGGAGCTGGAGAACGGCACCGAGGCCTGGCTGTATGAGGATCAGGTGATCCAGACGGTGCGGGGCAACACCCGCACCCTGCCCGGTTTCGACGACGACCCCCTCGGCGTGGCCCGGTTCAGCGAGATGCGCCCCGGCTGCTACGACCCCAAAGCCCGGCTAGAAGACATGGACCTCGACGGCATCTGGGCCCAGGTCAATTTTCCCGATTTCTGCCGATTTGCCGGCCACCGGTTCGTGGTCAGCGAAGACCTCGACCTTGCCGCGCTGTGCGTGCGGGCCTACAACGACTTCATCTTGGAGGAGTGGTGCGCCACCGACCCCCAGCGGCTCATCCCCCTGATCGTGGTGCCGCTCTGGGATCCGGCCGCGGCCGCCGACGAGGTGCGCCGCACTGCGGCAATGGGGGCCCGGGCGGTGGCCTTTTCCGAGAACCCCACCACCCTGGGGCTGCCGTCGGTGTTCACCGACAACTGGGAGCCGCTGTGGGCCGCAGTGAACGAAACCGGACTGGTGGTGTGTTTGCACATCGGCTCGTCGTCCAAGCTGATCAAGTCGTCCGAGGACGCTCCGCCGTGCACGATCCTGCCCTATGTGGGGGCCAACTCCATGATCGCCTGCTCCGACTGGCTGTTCTCCGGCATCTTGGACCGCCACCGTTCCATTCAGGTCGCCTTCTCCGAGGGCGGCGCCGGCTGGGCCCCCTACCTGCTGGAGCAGTCCAGTGACGTGTTCGAGAACTTCCGGGTGCAGCTCCCCGCCGAGCGCCCCCCTCGGGAGACTTTCGCCGAGCACATGACGGTGTGCATGCTGCGCGACGACACCGCCATTGCCGCTCTCGACGTGATCGGCGAGGACAACATCACCTGGGAGTCCGACTACCCCCACGAGTCCACCCTGTTTCCCCACAGCATGGAATCCCTCGCCCACACCACCGCCCCCATGACCGAGGACACCGCCCGAAAATTCGCTGAGACCAACGCCCGCCGATTGTTCAAGATCGGCGCTTGAGCCACAGTGCCGGAAGTAGTGTGATTCCCCATAATCAATATGAGCGCGCCAATGACCAAGACCGAATCCCTCCATCAGCCCCGATACGACTGGAGCGCTGAAGAGGCCGAGGCACTCATTTCGCGACCGTTCCACGATCTCTTGGCTGCTGCGCACGAGGTCCACCGAACCCGCAACGATCCCCATGTGATCGAGGCCGCGATGCTGTTGTCCATCAAGACCGGGGCGTGCCCCGAGGACTGCGCGTACTGCCCGCAGTCGGCCAAGTGGAACACCGGCCTCAAAGCCGAGCGACTCATGCCGACAAGCGACATTCTCGCCGCCGCCGAACGCGCCCAGAAGGCTGGCGCTACCCGCTTCTGCATGGGTGCGGCGTGGCGGGAGCCGAACGACCAGCAGGTTGCCGACGTCGGCGACGCGGTTCGCGAGGTGGGTGCGCTGGGCATGGAGACCTGCGCGACGCTGGGCATGCTCACGGCTGAGCAGGCCAACACCTTGGCCGAAGCTGGCCTCGACTACTACAACCACAACCTCGACACGTCGCCCGAGTACTACGGCGAGATCATCACCACCCGCGTCTACCAAGACCGCCTGGACACGCTGGCCCATGTCCGCCACTCCGGGGTCAAGCTCTGCACCGGCGGAATCGTCGGCATGGGGGAGTCAAGGGAGGACAGGGCTGGCCTGTTGGCGCAACTTGCCCAGCTCGATCCCCATCCGGAGAGTGTCCCCATCAACCTGCTCGTCCAGGTTCCGGGGACCCCGCTGTTCGGCACCGAGAAGCTTGATCCGCTGGAGCTGGTCAGGACCATCGCCGCGGCCCGGCTGATGATGCCGCAGTCGGTGGTTCGACTGTCCGCCGGACGCAACGAGATGACCGACGAGCTCCAGGCTCTGTGCCTCCATGCCGGGGCCAGCAGCATCTTCCTCGGTGACCGCCTCCTCACCACTGCCAATCCCGGCGCAACCCGCGACGATGCCCTGCTGACGAGGCTCGACACCAGTCTGGCGATGCTATGACTGCTCGGCATGGGCTTTCGGTCTTGAAACAGCATCTAGTGCCAGAGCAAGCTGATTTGGCGTCCCACAAGTTTGGTGGGACTAACTCCTAGGTTCGCGCCCGAATTTCTCCATCGACTTCTCGAACTCGCCCCGCGTTGAGAACACCGCCACCCGGTCGAATTGCCGCTGAATATTCCGGTCGGTCACGTCGGCGTAGACGTCCACTGCCATCTTGGCCATTCCCAGCGCCTCGGTGGGCAGGGTCATCAGGTGCCGGCAGAACGCGTACACCTCGTCCATCAAAGACTCGGCCGGATACACCCTGTGGACCAGCCCGATCGACTGGGCCTCTTCAGCGTCGACCTCCATGATGGCCATCGCCATCCACTTGGCCCAGCTCGGACCGATCAGCCGGGTCAGCCTGCTGGTTCCGCCGCTGCCGGCGATGCTCCCCAACTTCACCTCTGGCAAGAAGAACGACGCCTCCGGGGTGCAGAACCGGAAGTCAACCGATCCGGCCATCTCCACCCCCGCCCCCAGGCAGCGCCCCTGGATGGCCATGATCACCGGTTTTTCCACCGCTTCCATCTCGTCGTAGAGCAGGTGGTGGCTGCGATAGTCCCGCCGGAAGTTCCACCCCGGGTGCTGGTCCATGGTCTCGGGGTCGCCGGGCCGGTTTCCCGCCGGGCTGGAGATGTCCTGTCCGGCGGTGAAGTACCGGCCTCTGGCGGTGATCACCATGCAGCGCAGGTCGTCGCGGTCGCCCAGCGCCAACACCGCCTCCCATAGCGACGCGGTCATGTCGTGGCTGATGGCGTTCAGCTTGTCGGGACGGTCGAGGGTGACCGTGATGATGCCGTCGTCGATATCGATAACGGCGTTGGGGTGGCCCGCAGGACCCTCAGCCATTGTGCAACCTTACGCGGCGGCCTCGCGCAGCCGGGTGGTGCGGTGCACGGGATCGGTGTCGATCTTGGGGATCACGTGCTCGCCCATGAGTTGGATCATCTTGAGGTCGTCGGCCCGTTCGGCCGAGCCCAAGCCGAACACCAGTTGGTCGGCCCCCGCGTCAGCCCACGCCTGGGCGCCTTTCAGCGCTTGGTCGGGGTTGCCCATAATGGCGCCCGGTTGGCCGATCATCGCCCGTGCCTCCTCTATGGGGGGCATGGGGATGGTCTGGGGCCACGGCGGCACCCACTCGGGCCGGGGGAAGGTGTCGTGGTAGCGGAACACGTTGGACTGGAGGTAGGTCATCGACGACCGCATGATGGCCTCCACCGCTTCCTCGGTGGTCTCGGCCACGAACGCCCCGCTGGTCACCATGATGTTGTCGTTCACGAAGGCCCCCACCGGCTCGGCGTTGCCGATCTCGTTCTTGTAGGCCTCCAGAACCGGGGCCAGCTCGGCGAGCTCCCCCACCGAGAAGCCGAGCACGCCGAGGCCCTTGCGGGCGGCCATGGCGTAGCTGGTGGTGTTGCCCGCGGCGTACCACATGGCCGGGTGGCCCTTGCCCCACGGCTTGGGCAGAACCTTGCGGGGCGGCAGCGACCAGAACTTGCCCTCGTAGCCCTCGTAGGTGTCCTGGGTCCACATCTTGGCGAACTCTCCGATCACGTCCTCCCAGATCTCCCTGGTGGCCGTGGTGTCGGTGATGCCCTCCTTGTGCAAGAACCCCAAGATCTCGTGGCTCCCGGCGCCCCGGCCGGTGCCGAACTCGAACCGGCCCCCGGAGAGGTGGTCGAGCATGGCCACCCGCTCGGCCACCTTGGCCGGGTGGTTCACCTGGGGCAGCGGATTGAAGATGCCCGATCCGATGTGGATCCTCTCGGTGGCATGCGCCAGATAGCCGGCCACCGCGTCGTTGGCCGACAAGTGGGAGTACTCGTCGAGGAAGTGGTGCTCGGTCAGCCACACGTACTTGAACCCGGCCTTGTCGGCCGCGATCACCAACTCCAGCTCCTCCATCAACGCCTTGTGCTCGGCCTCGGGATCGCCCTCCCGGCGAAACTGGGGGACGTAGCCCTGGATGAAGACTCCAAACTCCATGACGGTCTCTTTTCTGGGTGTTATTGGCTGATATTTGCTGGTGGTCCGCTATGCCGCGGCCTCGCGCAGGCGAGTTGTGCGGTGTACCGGATCGGTGTCGATCTTGGGGATCACGTGCTTGCCCAACAGCTCAATGGTCTTGAGGTCGTCGGCCCGCTCGCTGGAGCCCATGCCGAACACCAGTTGGTCGGCGCCGGCGTCAGCCCATTGCTGGGCACCCTTGAGGGCCCGGTCGGGATCGCCCATCACGCTGCCCGGCTGGCCGACGCCCTCCCACAGTTCCTCAGCCGTCGGCATGGGAATGGTCTGGGGCCAGGGCGGCACCCACTCGGGGCGGGGGAAGGTGTCGTGGTAGCGGAACACGTTGGACTGTAGGTAGGTCATCGACGACCGCAGCGCATGGTCCACCGCGCCCTGATCGGTCTCGGCCACAAACGCTCCGGTGGTCACCATGAGGTTGTCGTTGACGAACGCCCCTACCGGCTCGGCATTGACGATGTCGCGCTTGTAGGCCTCCAGCACCGGGGCCAGCTCGTCGAGTGCCCCCACCGAGAAGCCGAGCACGCCGAGGCCCTTGCGGGCGGCCATGGCATAGCTGGTGACGTTGCCCGCCGCATACCACATGGCCGGGTGGCCCTTGCCCCACGGCTTGGGCAGAACCTTGCGGGGCGGCAGCGACCAGAACTTGCCCTCGTAGCCCTCGTAGGTGTCCTGGGTCCACATCTTGGCGAACTCGCCGATCACGTCTTCCCAGATCTCCTTGGTGTGGGAGGTGTCGGTGATGCCCTCTTTGTGCAAAAAGCCCAGGATCTCGTGGCTGCCCGCCCCTCGGCCGGTACCGAACTCGAAGCGGCCGCCGGTCAGGTGGTCGAGCATGGCCACCCGCTCGGCCACCTTGGCCGGGTGGTTCACCTGGGGCAGCGGGTTGAAGATTCCCGATCCGATGTGGATGCGCTCGGTGGCATGCGCCAGATAGCCGGCGATGGCATCGTTGGCCGACATGTGGGAGTACTCGTCGAGGAAGTGGTGCTCGGGGAGCCACACATACTTGAACCCCGCCTTGTCCGCGGCGATCACCAGATCCAGTTCTTCCATGAACGCCTTGTGCTCGGCATCTGGGTCATTTTCCCGGCGATGCTGGGGCACGTACCCCTGGATGAAAAGTCCAAACTCCATGTCGGCCTCTCTGTCGGGTTGCGATTGGCTGATATTTCCTAGCATCCCGCCCGCCGCCGGGCCTAAGACTGGTGGCCCTTAGCGCAATTTGCCCGGCTCCCCCTAGGCTTCCGGGCCGTGCCTCCCATTAGACCCGAGCAACCCCCCACCCCTCCCCGAGACGCTTTCTCCATCCACCGGGCTCCGGTCGACGGCGACCTGTCGCTGGCCTACATCCGAGAGGGAGTGGGCGGGTACCCCCTGGTGCTGGTCCACGGTTATCCCGAGACCAAGCGCATCTGGTGGCGCAACATCATCCCGCTGGTCGAGGCTGGCTATGAGGTGATCGTGCCCGACCTGCGGGGATACGGCGACTCCGACCTGTCCGACAACGACCAGTACGACTTGGTGCTGTACTCCCGCGACATCCACACCCTGGTGCACGACGTGCTCGGCCACGAGAAGGTCGGACTGCTGGGCGGCGACGTCGGCGGCGCGGTGATCGTGGACATGGCCAACCGCTGGCCGGAGTTCGCAGAGCGGATGGTGTTCTTCAACACTGTGGCCCCTTTCATCGTCGACCAAGTGGACTGGTACACCGAGCGGGGCCTGTCGCTGAACCCGCTGCCCCACGGCCCCACGGGTGATTACCGCATCCGCCAGGGCCGCGACCCCGACAAGCTCCGGGCCGAGTTGGACACCCCCGACCGGTGCCGCCGCTACGTGCGGGACTTCTACGAGCATCGGCTACTGGCCTCGCAATACTCCTTCGAGGAGGACGACTACGACTTCATGACCGAGCCGTTCGCCGATCTGGAGCGGTTGGCCGCGGGGTGGTCGGTTTACCAACTGGAGTACGGCCGGCCGATGAGCGAACCGCCCATGATGGGCTCCCAGGTGCAGGCCCCCACGCTCATCTTGTACGGCCCCGACGATCAGGTGGTGCCCAAGGACTTCCCCAAGCGCTGCGAGATCGCCTTCGCCAACCGGGTGGGGCCGGTGGTGATCCCCGAGTGCGGCCACTTCCTCCAGTGGGAGCGGGCCGATGTGTTCAACGAGCTGGTCAAGTACTTCTATGCCGACCTTCGGGAGGGGCGAAGCTGATGCACCTCAACGAGTTTGCCGACACCATCGACCCGCTGGACATGACCGCCACCGCCGAGTTCGAGAGCCTGTGTACCAGTGCGGCCGACCTCGGCATCGCTCACGGCTCAGATGTCTCCTATGTGTCCCGCAACATCGTGGCTCGCCACCACCGCTTCCATTTTTCGGAGTGGGGCAGCCCCGATGCCGCCACTGTGCTGTTGCTGCACGGCGGCAACCAGTCGGCCCACTCCTGGGATCTGGTCAGCCTGGCGTTGGCCGACCGCTACCACGTGCTGGCCCTCGACCAGCGGGGCCACGGCGACAGCGAGTGGGCCCGCGACGCCGACTACTCCTCAGGGGCCATGGCCGCCGACGCCGCGGCCTTCTGCGAGGCGCTCGGGGTGGCCGACCCCATCATCATGGGCCACTCCATGGGCGGCATGAACACCATGCGCCTCACCCTCGACCACCCCGATCTGGCCAAGGCCATCGTGTTGGTGGACATCGGACCTGAGATCTCCGAGGTCGGCACCCAGGTCATCCGCACGTTCGTCACCGAGAATCGGGAGTTCCAAGATTTGGGCGACTTCGTAGCCGCGGTGCAGAAATACGACCCCTACCGCACCCGTGAGCACATCGAGCGCACCGTCAAGTACAACCTGCTCCAGCGGGTGGATGGCACCTACATCTCCAAGGTGGACCACGGCCCCCGGCTGGCCCACGGCGCCGAGCACCGCCGGGCCGGCGATCGGTTCACCATGGAAGACGCCGAGCGCATCGCCCAGCCGGTGCTGCTGGTGCGGGGCGCCGACTCCTGGGTGCTAACCGCCGAGGCCGCCGAGCGGTTTGCCGACGCCCTGCCACAGGGCCAGCTGGTGACCGTTCCCGAATGCAGCCACAACGTGCACGGCCAGAACACCCCCGGCTTTCTGGCCGCGGTCGAGCCGTTTCTAGCAAGCTTCACGCCATGAGCGACATCGGCACCGCCATCGAGGCCTGGGATGAGTGGTGCGAGCTGCTCAAGCGGATGGGCCGTGAAGTCGTCGCCCCGCCCTATCCCACCGACGATGGCGGCGATCTGGAAATGCTCGAGCACCTAGCCGACAACGTGGAGGCGTTCTTGGGCTGGGAGGTTTTCCACGCCGACCCCACCCGCCCGTTCTTCAACCGCCAGAACGACCTGACCGTCCAGTGGGGCGGCCCCAACGCCGACAACGTGTACCGCCATGCCCGCATCGAGCCCGGCCGCCGCTACCGGATCACCGGCAACATGCACGGTTGCGACGACTTCATCCTGGCGCTGCGGGCCGGTTTCATGCACAACGACATCTGGGGCACCAAGGCCACTATCACTGCCCACGACCTCGGGCTCAGCCGCCACGAAGACATCGACATCCTGCTGGGCGGCGACGAACCCGGCGCAGTGGCCATCCCCGACGGGGTGCTCTCGGCGTCGATCCGGGAGTACTACTTCGACTGGACCGCGGACGAGCCCGCCTTCTTCACCATCGAGTGCCTCGACCCCGACCCTGTTCCCGTGCTCGACGGCCCGGTCTTCGCCAATCGGGTGCGCCGGGCCATGATGCAGATGACCGACTCCATCGAGCGCTGGAACGCCTACATGGTGATGAACCGGGCCGAGCGCATCGACAACAGCTTCACCAACCGCACCCTGGAGGTGTCCAAAGGCCTGTCCATGGCCCGCTACGAGTTCTGCTTCTGGGATCTAGAGCCCGACCAAGCCCTCATCGTGACCGCCGAGGTGCCCGAGGCCCACTACTGGGGCGCCCAGCTCTACATGATGGGCACCTTCGAGCTGGTCGACACCTACGCCCACATCTCCTGTCGCAACCAATCCCAGACCACGGTCGACTCCGACGGCAAAGTGCGCTACGTGGTGTGCGGCACCGACCCCGGCGCCGCCAACTGGCTGGACAACGCCAACCGCCGCAACGGCCTATGCACCCTCCGCTGGTTCTGGCCCACCGGCGACCAAGCGATGGACCCCACCACCGAAGTTGTCGACTTGGCCGACGTGGCCGCCGCCCTACCCGCCGACCACCCCGCCGTGGTCCCTGCTGACCGGGCTGCTGACCTAGCCACCCGCCAAGCCCACCTGCGTCATCGGTTTAGAACCTAGGTCCGCATCAAGCCGCCGCCGTCCACCTGAAAAGTCTCGCCGGTCACGTACTGACTCGCGTCAGAAAGCAAGAACCCGATCACCGGCGCGATGTCGCTCACCGGGTCACCGTCACGCCCCATGGGATGGTTGTCGAACAGGGCCTTGTAGGCCGCCATGCGGTCGGGATCGTCGTCGGGCGGTGCCCGATGGGCCACCGACGCCGGGTTCACGCAGTTCACGGTGATGCCGCCGCGACCCCACTCCCGGGCCGCAGTACGGGTCAGCGAGCGAATGGCCTCCTTGGCCGCCCCATAGGGCCCGAAGCCCGGCCCGCCGGTGATCCCCACGTTGGTGCCGAAGGTGATGATCCGCCCCCGGCCCTTGGCCGCCATGTGGGGATGTACTGCCTGCATGAACCACAGCGTGCCCTTGGGCCCGGTGTCGAACAGCAGGTCCATGTCCGACTCGTCCACCTCCAACAGCGGCATGGTGGGACGGAACGACTGGGCATTGGCCACCAGCCCGTCCACTGTGCCCCATCGCTCCACCGTCCGATCCACCACCTCGTTGGCGTGATCCTGGCTGCCCACCGACCCAGGCACCGCCAGCACGTCGCCTCCCCGCTCTCGCAGTTCAGCCGCGGTGGCCTCGATCCGCTCAGGCTTGCGGCTGGTCACCGTGAGCTTCACGCCCTGGTCCACCAGGTACTCGGCGATACCCCGGCCTATGCCCTTTGAGGCCCCGGTGACGATTACGACCTGACCTTCCAGCATCGCCTGAGCGTACTGTTCTATGTGATGCGAACCTGTCTCGGCGGCCATGAGCTGGACTCCTGACCCGCGGCCCGACTGGGTGGCCGCCGTCAACCGGGGCGACGCCGGTCCGGTGGTAGACGAGGCCCGCCGCCCGTTCGATCCCGACCTGCTGATGGCCGAAGCTCTGGTCCGCCAGGGCCGGACACCCGACGACCGGGCCGCATTGGGCGACGACGACTTCGTCGAGCCCCTCACCCTGTTCTGCCGTGGACTGGAGCACGAGGCCGACCTCACCGTCATGGGCCGATGGATGTCGCGGCGCATGATCCTGCGCCTTTTGGAAGTCCGTATCCAGCTCAACGACTACCTGGCCGCCGACCCCGGCACCCTGGACGAGCCCATCGAAGAACCCATCTTCGTGATAGGCGCTCCCCGCACCGGCACCACCGTCATTCACGGCGTCCTGGCCCAAGACCCTGCCCACCGGGCCCCAGAGGGCTGGGAGCTGCTGCGCCCAGTGCCCCCGCCCCACCCCGAACCCGACATCCGGGCCGCCGACCCCCGCATCGCCCTGGCCGGCGCCGAGCTGGTCATGCCCCAGACGGTGGCCAGCGGCATGCTGGCGATTCACGAGTACTCCGGGCGCATGTTCAAAGAGTGCCTGTCGGCCATGTCGTTCGAGTTCCGCTCCGAGGAGATGGTCAGCCGCACCGACGTGCCCACCTACCAGGAGTGGTACGACTCCGCCGATCTGCGTCCCGCCTATCGCACCTACCGCAAAGTGCTCCAGGTATTGCAGCGCCGCATGCCCACCCGCCGGTGGGTGCTCAAGTCGCCCGCCCACCTTCAGGGCCTGCCCGCCCTGCTGGAGGTGTTCGACGACGCCCGCTTCGTGATCACCCACCGCGACCCCACCGCCATCCTGCCCTCGGTGACGAGCCTCATCGCCACCATGCGCTGGGCCCACTCCGATCGGGTGGACTTCGCCGCCATCGGCCGCTATCACCTGGATTTGTACGGCCGCAGCCTCGACAACCTCATCGACCTCATCGACTCCGGTCGACTACCCCCCGACCGCACCGCCCAAGTGCCCCACAAGCTGGTCAGCACCGACAAGCTGGCCGCTGCCCACTCGGTCTATGAGCAGCTCGGCATGGAACTGGCCCCAGAAACCGAGGCAGCAATAGCCGACTACGCAGCCGCCACCCCGCCCGGCAAACACGGCGAGCACCGCTACCAATTCGAAGACCTTGGGCTCACCCGAGCCGAGGTCCGGGCCCGCTTCGCCCGCTACATCGACCGCTTCGACATCCCGGTGGCCGACGATGGCTGACCAAGAGCACCCTGAAACCGCCTCGGCCTATCGGCTGGCCGAGCTGCTGGGCGAGTTGCCCCACCCCGACGACTTCGGTCCCGAGGCCTACGAACTGGTGGAGCGCACCCGCGATCTGGTGGCTGCCGTGTCGGCCAACGACGCCGACCCCGCCACCCGGGCCGAGATCGCCCAAGCCCTGGCCGAGATCACCGAGCGGCTGCGCGCCGCAGCCCGCGATCCCCACATCGTGGTGGCCAAAGACCACGAGGGCACCATCTACAACCTGACCCAGGCCGGATCGGGCTTGCTCAACCCCCACGCCCCCCGGCTGATCTTCGACCCGGTGGCCCGGCCAGACCCCGATGCCGAGCCCCGGCCGGTGGAGATGCGGGCCACCGTAACCCTCACCGAGGCCCACTCCGGCCCACCCCACCGAGCCCACGGCGGCGTAGTGGCCACCATCCTCGACGAGGCCCTGGGCACCGCCGCCACCCGAGCCGGCGCCACCGGCCTAACCGCAGGCATCAACATTCGCTACAAGACCGGCGTCCCCCTCCACACCGCGTTAGAGGTCACCTGCCGCTACTCCCGCACCGAAGGTCGCAAACACATAGCCACCGGCGAACTCCGAGCCGGAGACACAGTGTGCGCCACCGCCGAAGCGATCTTCATCACCGAGCCGCGCTCGTGACCCTTGGAATGTCCCCACCGTGCTCTTCGTGCACCGTTGTCTCAGCGGAGGGAGATCACCAGCGAGCCGATGTGGTCTTTGCGCTCGAAGTCGGCCTGTGCAGCGTGAATGTCCTCTAGGGGGTAGACCCCGGCGACCACAGGGCGGACCTCGCCCCTCTCGATGTAGCCGACCAGATCGGCGAACACCCGGGGAGCGAACACCGTCGCCCCGTACAACTCCAGGTCGTTGAGATACAGGGTGCGCAGATCTAGCTGCACAAGGGGCCCGGATATGGCCCCTGAGGTCGCATAGCGGCCGCCCCGTCGGAGAGCATCCAGGCAGGCGGAGAAGCGGGCACCGCCCACCACGTCGGCCACGGCGTCGAACGGCCCCCCGTTGGCTGCCACCGCGGCCTCCAGTGGCTCTGGATCATCGCGGGCCACCACTGCGTCGGCACCCAAGTCGCCGAGCCCCTCGAGTTTGGCCCGCCCCGCGATGGCTACCACCCGGGCCCCTCTCAGCTTGGCCAGCTGAATGAGGGCGGTGCCGACACCCCCCGACGCCCCCGTTACCGCCACCGACTGGCCCGGCTCAAGCCCCACCCGCTGCAACATGTGCTCGGCGGTCGACCACGAGCACGCGAAGCTAGCCAGCTCCACATCGCTCAACGGGGTGTCGATGGGGTGGGCGTTGCCCGCGGGCACTGCGCAGTACTCTGCGAATCCGCCGTCGTGCTCGCTGCCCAGGTAGCCGGCCAGCTCACGGCGTTCGGGGTGGCGGGAATCGCGAATCCAGGGATCGACCACCACCCGGTGGCCGACCAGTGCTTCGTCCACGCTGGAACCAGTGGCCACAATCCGTCCGCTCACATCGGCCCCCTGGATGCGGGGAAAGTCCAGCGTCCCTCGGCCCCAAGTGCTGTCGTCGGGCTGGGACTCCTCGAACCCGCGGCCGTCGGTGGCGCCGGTCACCGACCGGCTGTACCAGCCCACCCTGGTGTTGATGTCGGTGTTGTTGATGCCGCAGGCCGCAACCTCAATCAGCACCTCGTCGGCACCGGGCCGGGGGACGGGCACATCGCTACGCACCTCGATCATCTCGGGACCGCCGTTGCCCACCAGCATCGCCGCCCGCATGGCCCTGGGTATCTGAGACCCGCTCGGCCCGTCTTGGCCGGTCAAGAGCCGGCCGCCCTCATCCGATCAGCCGCCCCCCTGCGCTGGGCCGCGGCGCGCTCCGGCGTAAGGCGGTGGCCCATTTCGTCGATTCGCAGTCCCCGGGCGGCGATGGGCGGCACCCCGGCATCAGCCATGCCCCGGTAGCGGGCCGCCAGGGCCTCCTTCTTTCGCACTTGGTGGGGCTGCATGTCGTCCAAGTCCCGCGGGCCGATGGCGTCTCCCAGCACAATCCGGCCATCAGCAGCTGCCCGGCTCAAGAGCGACTCACCTGCTTCGCTGCGAGCGATGACACCGCTGAAGCCCTCGTCTTCGCCCGTGGGCGCCCCGCCGGGCCACACGTCGGCCACCGCAACGTCGGCGGCCTCCCCCAGGGCATCGGGGCACAGCTTGCAGCGGGTCTCGAGGTCCCAGGTGCCCTCGTCCTCCCACAACTCGAGGTACCCGACCTCGAACGCCTGTCCGTCTCGGGCTTCCACCCGAGTGGGGCCGGGATTTCCGTGGCCCCGATAGCGAATGAGCGTCACGTCGGGCTCGGCCACTCCCAGTTGGTCCAGCAGCCGCTGCGACTTGGACAACCGCGACTGGCCGCCGCACACCATGGCCAACCGGGCCACCACCAGCTTGTTGATGCGGGAGTCGGCGGCGGCCCGCCGGTGGAGCGCCCCTAGATCGCAGGGCTTGGCGATGACCACAAACGGCTTGCCCCGGTCAAGCGCCACCCCCAGGCCGGCCAAGGGCGCAGTCGGCCCATACCGGGATCCCGCATTGGCCAATACGTCCTCGGGGGTGGAGCTGATCACCCAGCGGGTTCGCAGGGGCCGGGCGGGATCGGGACCCACATGGAGGACGAATGCGGCCTCGCCGGCGGCCAACAAGTGCTGGCCCAACGCGGTGAGCACCCCCGCGGTGGCCGCGACGAATCGGACTCCGGGATCGGCCGCCCACGCGTAGCGCATGGTGCCGCATCGGCCCCACACAGGGTCGAGCGGCAGGCTCAAATCGGCCCGGGGCTCGGCGATCACCCCAGGACAGGCGGTGAGGATGGCCCGCTCTTCCTCAGCGGAGAAGCCGCCCGTTGGCGCGGGGCGAAGCGATCCACCCGGCGTCGCAGCCATCTTCACCCGCCCGCCGGTGACGGCCTCGCAGAGCCCGCAGCCGACGCACAGGTCGCGGGCCACCACCTCGGCCACGCTGGCCAGCCGCTCCACCTTGCCGGCCTTGTCTCCCACGTCGTCCAGAGTCGGATTCCCGGCCTTGTCGACGCCGTCAGCAGGCGACCCGGGTTCGCTCTGGGCGGTCATGAAACTCGTAGGCGATGGGCAAAGAGGTGGTCATAGTGGGGTCGGGTAACTTCGTAGGCCACTTGGACCCGCTCGGGGGCCGTGCTGATGTCGACATGGGTCCGAGCCTGGGGCTCAAAGCCTCGGGAGTTTCGAAGGTTCTCGTGGAATGAGCCGCCATCCCACCAGCTCACCTCGTCGCGGGCTCCCGACTCCCACTGCAGCGCCTCTTCGATGTAATCGATGCCCACCGCCTGGCACCAAAGCGCCACCACGCCGGGCGGGTCCTCCAGCAGATCGTCACTGTCGATCACCGGCGGCGGAGTTCCCGTCTTGGACGACAGATGGTCGAACAGGGCCCGCTGCTCGGCGAATCCCGTCTCCTTGATGTGGAAGTCGGGCCAGTGCTTGTACATGGAGGTGATGGTCTTGGCCGGGTCGCGGATGAGGAAGCTGTGAGCGAAGCGATCGAAGAACTCGTCGCCCCACACGGCATCAAGATAGAGGGGGAAGTCCTTGATGAACACCGGGCCATCGGCCGCCGCGGCCCTCAGGTTGGCCCAAGCCGACTGGTAGGTGAGGCCGGGGGTCCGCGCGCTGTCGGGTTGAAGGCGGGGCCAGTCGGGCGACTCGCCCTGATACCACACCTCTCCGAATGGCTCGTGGAAGCAGGACATGTCACCCCGCATCCGCATCATCCACTCAAATGCAGTGGAAGTAGACCGGGGAACAGCCCACAAGGCCAGGATCTTCCGACCGCTGGTCATGTGGCCCCCTGTCCCTCCAGCGTGGCCAGCAACGAGCCGTGCCCCGGGGCGGACGACAGGCCCAGCTCCGACAGCATGGCCCAGTACAGAGCTATGTCCGACGCCACCACCGGTGCGCCGGTGCGCTCCTCGATGGCATCGACCACCTGAAGCATCCGGAATCCGGCCCCAGTCTGGACGATGGCGTCGGCGTTGGGGGCCTGGAGGTGAGCGTCCACCGCGGCGTCCGTCATCAGGTGGTCGGGATAGTCCCACAAGGTAGCGGCCTCTATGGCCAGTTTCTCCTCGTGGTCGGCCACCAATCCCTGGTCGATCAGGTCGCCGGCCCACAAGATCTCGAAGCCCGCCGCTTCCAGATAACGGTTGATGCCCGCCGACCAGTCGGGCCGGAAATAGCCGTTTGCCACCGTGATGGTGGTGGCTCCGATGGCCCGCAGCGCCTCCGCCAGGCACTGCCCGGCCATGAGGAATCGGACGCCGGTCTCGTCGGCCAGCCGTCGGCAGAACGCGTCGATCTCCTCTGGGCCGGTTGTGCCGGAGCAGTGCACCCAATTGGTGCCCACCTGCCCGATTACCTGGCAGTGCGACTGGGCCAGACAGGCTGCGGCTTCGCTCAGCAGCTCGAAGTTGCCGGCCCGCTCATCGAGCCCCCACTCATAGCCGGGTATGTGGAGCACGCGTTGGAGTACTCCGGTGCCTTGGGGGGCCACTTGCAGGAACTGCTGAGGGCTGTCGTCGAAGTACCGGGGCGTGGTAACGAATCCGGCGTAGGCCTGGTATCGGCGACGGTCGGCGTGGGCAGTGGACACAGATCCCTCCATCCTGGGCTACTGGCGCATCCGGGCGCTGGTGGGATCGTAGACCGGCTCGCTCAGCACCCGCGCCAGGCGAAACTCGCCCACGATCCGCACCTGCAACTCGTTGCCCGGTGTACTGCTTCTCCATGCGCAGCGAGACGAGCGCGTGATTGCCCACGTTGGCCAACCCCAGGTCTTGGGCCGCCGCCGGGTTGTTCGGGTGGCATGGCGGCAATCCGTCCAATGCAAGGGGATCGCAGTTCTGGCCAGCTTCTTGACGCCTGCTATGTGCCACGATTATCGGCATGGTTGATGTCGCACCGCCGGATGAGGCGGAGATCCTAGGCACGGCGGTCACTGCCTCGGGGCTGGCCGCCGAAGCCCCGGTGAAGATCCCCGTCCAGCGCTATCTCTCCCCCGAGTTCGCCGAGCTGGAGTACGAGCGGATGTGGCCCAAGGTGTGGCACGTGGCCTGCACCGTCGACCACATCGCCAACCCCGGCGACTGGTTCGAGCACCGCCTGGGCAAGTACTCGATCATCTTGGTTCGGGGCGAAGACGGCGTGCTGCGGGGCTTCCAGAACGTCTGCCGCCACCGGGGCAACTCCCTCTGCCAGGGCTCGGGCACCGGCATCACCGAGCTGCGCTGCCCCTACCACCGCTGGGCCTGGGACCTCACCGGCCGCCTCCGGGAAATCCCCTCGCGCCGCGGCTTCGGCCCCATCAGCAACGACGACCTGCCCCTGGTGCCGGTGCAGGTGGACACCTGGGCCCGACTGGTGTTCGTCAACCTGGATCTTGACGCCGAGCCGCTGGCCGACTGGCTGGAGGGCATCCCCGACGACATCGCCTGGGCCAACCTGGACGAGTTCCGGGGCACCTACTCCACCGCCACTGCGGTTAACTGCAACTGGAAGGTGGTCAACGAAGGCTTCTCCGAGACCTACCACGTACAGGGGCTGCACCGGGAGATGCTGGGCAGCATCAACGACGTCAACTCGCCCCAGCGCATCTGGGATCGCCACGGCGTGTCGTATCAGCCCTACGGCGTGCCCAGCCCCCGCCTGGGCCGCAATGTGGACGACCAAGCGGTGTGGGACTCCTTCATCGTCACCCAGGGCGGCCGCATGGGACCGGACTACAACGAGCCCTGCGAAGCGCCCGAGGTGCCCGACGGCCAGACCCTCCAAGACGTGATCGCCCAGAAGATCAGAGACCACCAGGCCGCCGCGGGCGTCGACCTGTCGGGCTACGACACTGCCCAGATCACCCACCTCAGCCAATACAACCTCTTCCCCAACACCACGGTGCTGATCAGCGCCGACATCTTCACCGTGCTCACCGCCCGCCCCGGCCCCAATCCCGACGAGGGCGAACTGGCCACCATCCACCTAAGCCGGATGCCGTCGGCCGACGCCCCGGCCTCCTCGCCGGTGCACGTCACCGTGCCCATGGACCAGGCCGACTTCGGGTTCGTGCTCAACCAGGACTTCAGCGTCATCCGCACCATGCAGAAGGGCCTCCACCAGCCCGGCTTCACCCATGTGTGGCTATCGGGGGAGGAGTGCCGCATCATCAACATGCACCGCAACCTGGAGGGCTACCTCAACCTCGAGCCCGGCGGCTGGGTGGCAGCCGATCAGGCCCGGTGAGCCTGCCCGAACACCCCGAGGCCATCACCCCCGAATGGCTCACCGAGAACCTGGCTGAGCGTTACCCCGGCACGGTGGTCACTTCGGTGGAGGTACTGGCCATCCACGCCGGCACCAACGCCAACGCCCGCCTCGGCGTCACCTACCAGGGCGACACCGATCTTCCCGCCACCATGTTCGCCAAAATCCCGCCGCTGGATCCCGATCGCCGGGCCCAGATCAACCAAACCGGCATGGGCCGCCGCGAGGCGCTGTTCTACCAGCGGCTCGCCCATCTGGTGCCCATGCGCACACTTACGGCCTACGTGGCCGCCTTCGACCCCGACACCGGGGCGTTCGTGCTGCTGCTGGAAGATCTGGACAACTCTGCCAAGTCCCTGCCCGATTACAGCAAGGGGGTTCCGGTGGCCTACGCCGCTGAGGCCATGGACCACTTCGCCGAGCTCCACGCCCGCTACGAGGATCCGCAGCGCCGAGCCGCCGAGGCCGACTGGGTACCGCTGGCCAACAAAGGCAGCGACTACGGCGCCCGGCTCCTGCGCTACGGGCTCGACAACCACCGCGACAAGCTCACCGACGCCTTCGCTGAGATCGCCGAGCTCTACATCGACCACACCGCCGAGCTCCACCAGGCGTGGGCCGCGGGACCCATCGGCGGGCCGGCCACCGTGCTCCAGGGCGACGGCCACATCGGCAACCTGTTCGTGACCGAGACCGGCGGGCCGGGTTTCCTGGACTGGGGCCTCATAAACGTGGGCGCCCCCATGCGCGACGTCAGCTATTTCCTCAACATGTCCATGGACCCCTCAGACCGCCTGGCCCACGACACAGCCCTGATCCAGCGCTACCTCGACGGCCGCATCGCCCACGGCGCCCAGCCCATCACGTTTGATGACGCCTGGCTCGCCCACCGCATCCACGCCGCCTACACCGTCCCCGCCAGCTGCCAGGTAGTCACCTTCCCCGAAGACGCCTCCCCCGGCCGCCAAGCCTTCGCCGCCGCCTTCCTAGCCCGCTGCGAAGCCTCCCTAGCCGACCTAAACCCCCGCCCCGCCCTCCGCAACGCAATCGGCCTCTAGCCGATAAGCCACATACCCCCGTCCAGTTGTTTGTTATTTGGAAAATAACCCTCACCCGGTGATGCTTAGTGAGCAGTGACCCTTAATGCAAGATCGACAGAATACTGTCGATGCCGATCATGACTACTCTTTATACTGTCGATATGGGAGGTCCAAAGGCATTTGCGCCGGTGACGTTGGAAGCAGTTCGCCTACTGGGTAGCCGGGTGCGGCTGGGCCGCCGGGAGCGTCGGTGGACGGTTGTTGAGCTGGCTCAGCGAGTGGGGGTGTCACCGGTGACAATACGCAAAGTGGAAAAGGGTGATCCCACCGTCGCCTTGGGCACCGCGTTTGAGGCTGCCGCGCTGGTGGGCGTGGCCTTGTTCCACGACCAGGCTTCACGCCGAGCGCTTGAAGCCGAGCACGCCGCCAGCAGGCTTGCCGTGTTACCCGCGGCAATCCAACCTGGCCGAGTCGACGACGATTTCTGACGTGGCTGAGCATCCAACCGAGGCCTTTGTGTGGGTCTGGCTACCGGGAGCGGCAGAGCCGGTAGTTGCCGGCCGGCTCACAGACCGAGGACCAGTCGTCACGTTCACCTATGGGAGGAGCTATCTCGAGCGGCCCAATGCCGTTGCCCTGTATCTGCCCGAACTCCCATTGCGGCGGGGAGAGATCACACCGGTTTCCGGTGAGATCGCCGGATGCATGGCTGATGCCGGCCCCGATGCCTGGGGTCGGCGAGTCATCGAGTACCAGCGCATAGGGGAAACCGCCGACCTGGGAACGCTGGGCTACCTCTTGGCGTCTGGTTCCAATCGCGCCGGAGCGCTCGATTTCCAGCAATCGGCCACCGAGTACATCCCCCAAGGCGATGAATGGATACCGCTGGGCGAGCTTGCCGAAGTCGCCGACCGGATCGAGAGCGGAGCGCCCCTCTCCCCTGCGCTTGAGCGCGCATTGCTCCATGGCAGCTCGATGGGCGGTGCGCGGCCCAAAGCGGTGCTCGCAGACGAGACGCAGCAGAAGATCGCAAAGTTCACCTCGGTTTCCGATTCCTACCCCGTCGTCAAAGCGGAGTTCGTGGCCATGGAGCTAGCCCGCCGGGCTGGTCTCAACGTCGCAGGCATTGGGCTCGACACCGTCCTGGGCCGAGACGTTCTGCTGGTCAACCGATTCGACCGCACCGGTGGCGGGGGTCGGAAGATGGTGGTGTCGGCACTCACCATTTTGGAGCTGCACGATGCCGACGGCTTGGCTGGCCGCTACGCCACCTACCCGGAACTTGCCTTCCACATCCGGTCGCGGTTTACCGATCCTGATACCACCCTTCGGGAGTTGTTTGCTCGCATCACCTTCAACATCCTCGTGGGCAACACCGACGACCATGCCCGCAATCACGCCGCGTTCTGGGACGGCACCCAGCTCACCTTGACTCCCGCCTATGACATTTGTCCTCAGGCAAGGGTCGGCGAAGAAGCCGCCCAAGCCATGGCCTTTGGGGACGACGGCGAGCGGCTGAGCCAAGTTGCAAGATGTGTCGCCCACGCTGGTATCTACCATCTGACGGCCAACCAGGCCAGAGACATCGTGGACCACCAAATCGCCGTCATCGAAGACGAATGGTCATCGGTGTGCGATCAAGCCGAACTGACGAAAGCCGACCGCAACCGTCTATGGACCCGTCAATTCCTCAACCCCTTCGCGCTCTACGACTACTGACGCTTATCCGAGGCCGAAAGCCATCCCAAGCCCGCTGCGAAGCCGCCCTAGCCGAACCCAACCCCGCCCTCCGCGACGCAGTTGGCTTCTAAGCGGCGGCATACGCCTCCGCCTCCACTCACGTCACCCAGAGGGCACCAGCAGGCCCATCGCCACAGATGCGACAAGCAAGCGGTAACGAACAACACCATGCATGCCAGCAGAATCTAGAGGATTGCCATCCGCCACCGACTTCGCGGTTGCAGATGTGCTGGATGCGCCTGTTGAGTTGTCGCCAAGCGGAGTTCGAAGTTCGCCACTCTGTTGGCCACGGTAGGTTCAAGGCGTGACTGTTCGAGGCTGGATGGCGGTGCTGGTGGTGGTCTTGGTCGCCGCGGTCACCGCCAACGTTGCCGCCGGATACTCGGAGCACGACGAGACGATGACGGTTGCCTCATGGGCCGAAATCTTGTCGGCCTCAGACGGCTTTGCCGGCGACGGTTTCGGTGTTTCCGTGGATGTGGACGGGGATGTGATGGTGGTGGGTGCTATTGGGGCGGCCTACGTGTTCACCCGGTCGTTAGGCCGGTGGCAAGAGACGGCCAAGCTGTCCGTTCCAATCGGGCCCCTGGGTCGGGTAGTCAACCGAGTTGATGAGGACCAGTCCAGCTATGTCGCAGTCGATGGTCAGGACATCCTCTTGGACAGAAACGGCGTCGTGTACGGCGGGTTCGGCCGTGCTGTGGCGGTAGACGGCAATGTGATCGTGGTCGGTGCCTACGAAGCGGCCTATGTGTTCACTGAGATTGGGGGCGACTGGGTGGAGGCGGCGAAGCTTGTTGGCGCGGAGAACCTCAGCGGGCTGGGGCCTCTTGGAGAAGTAGGAAGCGTTACGGGGAGAGGCTCGACTCTCGGGCTCCTTGACGGCGGATTCGGCTCATCGGTGGACTTAGACGGCGATGTGTTAGTCGTCGGCGCCAATGGCCTGATTCGGTTCCCCCAGATCAATTGGCAATCCTCGCCGTCAGATGATGGGCAAACGCAGTCCGTATATGTGTTCACCCGCGATGGGGACAATTGGCAGGAGACAGCCAGGTTTGTCCGTCCAGGCGGGCCGCAGTCTGACAACTTCGGCAGAGATGTGGCGGTTGACGGCAACCTATTGGTTATCGGCAGCCACTCGGCGGCGTACATGTATGAGCGCTCCGGTGATGAATGGTCGGAACCAACCGAACTGCTCCCCCCTGATCACGACAGGAGCTTTGGGTTTGGCCAGTCAGTAGCAGCCAGTGGCAACTCATTTGCCGTCTCCTCCATCGACGCGGTGTATGTATTTGAGCGTTCTCTCGGGGGTTGGGTTGAGAACGTTCTGGAGCCCTCATTCAACGCGGCCTATCACCGGTTCGGATTGGATGTGGGCTTGGATTCAAACCTGGCGGTCATGGCCCCCTTTGGCAACGCCTTGAGTACGGACATGAATCCGATCGTGTTCAGCCTCTTCGACCGGCCCAGAGCAGGTTGGCGTGTGACTTGGACGGCCGGCTTCGGCAGCAAGGCCTGGAAGGTTCAGTCTTTGGCCATAGGCGGTGGTGTGATCGCGGTGGGGGCTCACTTGTCCTCCTACGAAGCGGGAGAGGATCTTGTGTGGCGCACAACTCATCAGGAACCAGGGGTGATTCACACTCACAATTTGGAAGTTCTTCATCCCGTAGGGGAGGGGTCCTCAGAAACTGAACCTCAAGTCTCTGAGACTCCGACTGAGGCTCCGACTCCGACTCCGACTGAGGCTCCGACTCCCGCTCCGACTCCGACTCCGACTCCCGCTCCGACTCCCGCTCCGACTGAGGCTCCGACTGCGACCGCGGCCGTTGCCGCTTCGCCCGCGTTGGTTGACGACGAGGATTCGTCAGATGGCGGCGCCAACCCCATCTGGGCTGCGTTGATCATTGCCCAAGTGGCTCTGATCGCCGTCGCCGTCGCCTATTTCCTCATACGCCGCAAACCAGATGACGACACCGGCAGATACAGCACCTGACGCGCCTCATTCGCCGTCCCGTACCATGACGGCTATGGCTTTGGCCCCGGTGCAGACGCACGTCGAATTGCCGTTTCTCATCAACGATGCCGACAACCACTTCGTGGAGCCCCGCGACCTCTATGTGAACCACGTCGATCCCAAGTGGCGACACAAGGCGGTCACCTTCGAGGCCGACGAGCAGGGCCGCTGGGTGGGGGTGTTCGGCGGGCGGCCGTCGCGTATCGACCAGGCGGTGGCCATGGTGGCCGCCGACGACAAGACAGCCGCCGAAGTGGCCGCCAGGGCCGTGCCCCAAGCGGGCGACGAGAACCAGATGAAGCCCGGCCAGTCCAACATCCACTCACCGGGGATGCTGCTGTCGCGGCTCAACCCCTACCGCAACCTCACCGATGCCGAGCGGGTCGATCTCATTGCCTACTTCCGCGACCAGGAGGAGTCGTGGGGCAACCGCGATCTGCGGCTAGCCCTCATGGACAGCCAGGGCATCGGCGCCGCCCTCATGTTCCCCAACCAGGTGCTGTCGCTGGAGTACGAGTTCGCCGACGACGTCGACGGCATCTACGCCAACACTCGGGCCTACAACCGCTGGATCAACGAGGAGATCGGCTGGGGGTACCTCAACCGCCTCTTCCTTCCCGCCTATGTATCGCTGGCCGACCCCGATGAGGCCGCCGCCGAAGTCGAGCTGGTGCTCAGCCAAGGGGCCACCGTCATCCAGATCATCAGCGGCCACGTCCACGGCGGACGCCACAACCTCCGGGGCGGGCGCTCCATGGCCGACCCCATATACGACGGCTTCTGGGCCCGCATCAACGAGGCCGGGGCTCGGGTGGTGACCCACTTAGGGGCCACCGACTACCAGAAGTACGGGGCCGACTGGAGCGAGGGCCCCGAAGACGTGCTCGGCGACTTCGACGCCCTCCAGTGGGTGCTCTACTGGGGTGACCGCCCGGCCATGGAGACGGTAGCCGCCATGGTGCTGCACAACCTCTTCGGCCGTTTCCCCAACCTGAAGGTGTGCCTGTCAGAACAGGGCACGGTGTGGCTGCCCTACATCCTCCGCAAGATGGACCACGCCTACCTCATGGGCCGGGGAGCCAAGTGGGGCCCCAAGCTCGACCGCCGCCCCAGCGACATCTTCCGGGACCACTTCATCGTGGCCCCCTTCCCCGAGGAGAACGTGGCCCGGGTGGTGGAGGCGGTGGGCATCGAGCCCATCGTGTTCGGCTCCGACTTCCCCCACAGCGAGGGGCTGCCCTTCCCCGCCCTCTACGCCACCACCCAGCTCAAGGGCATGAGCGACGCCGACATCAAAACCATCATGTGCGACAACCTGGCCCGCTTCCTCAACATCGAGCCAGTACCCACGGGGGCTGGCTCTTAGCCCACCTTCATCAGGTCGGCCATGTTGCCGCCCATGACCTGGCGGACCTGGTCGTCGGGCAGGCCATAAAGCTGGTCCACGAACGAGATCGGATCGGCCATGCCCTCCACGTGGGGGTAGTCCGATCCGAATATCACGTTGTCCACTCCCACCAAATCGATGAGCCCCACGGGATCGTCCTCGTGGAAGGGGTGGATCCAGAGGTTGCGTTTGATGGCCTCCACCGGATGCTCCTCCCAGGAGTGGGGGAATCGCTCGTAGACATCCTCCAGATGGGCCAGCAGCGGGCGCACCCAAGAGCTGCCGTTCTCCACGATGGCCACCTTCAGCTTGGGATGGCGGGTGAGCGCTCCGTGGGCCACCCACGAGGTAACCGCATCCTGGATGGGCCGGTTGTGCGAGATCGCCATCTGGAACAGCGACTGGCGAAAGGCCGTCATCTCCCCGCTGACGCCTTCCCACTCGTCGGTGAACCGCTTGTAGCCGCTGTCGGAGGCGTGCATGGCCACCAGCACGTCCAACTCCACCATCCGCTCCCAGAACGGGTCGAACTCCGGCAGGGCGAAAGACCGCGGCCCCCGCAGTCCGGGAGGCGCCGCCGGGCGGATCAACACCGCCCGAGCCCCCCGCTCCGCGCACCACTCGAGTTCCTCGATGGCCTTGTCCACGATGGGCAGGGTCACGATGGGTGTCGGGAAGATGCGCCCCTCGTAGTTGAAGGTCCAGTGCTCCAGCATCCACTCATTGAGGGCGTGGATGACGATGTGGCACTCGTCGGGGGCATCCCGGAAGCGCTCCTCAACCAGCGACGCCAAGGTGGGGTACATCATGGCGTAGTCCAAACCCAGCTCGTCCATCAGTTCCAGCCGGGGTTCCGGGGAGAAAAACGCCGGCAGGGCATCGATCGGCTTCATGATCTCACGGTGCGACTTCCCCTCCGGATTGCCGCTTTTGAAGTACTCCTCCTGGGCCCCGGGAGAGCCCACCCGCTGAAACGTGGGGTTGGGGATGTACTCGCTGATCTTGCCCCTCACCATGATCTTGGTGCGGCCCTTGTGGTCGATGTAATCGACGAGGCCTCGGTGGGAGTCGGGCAGGTGTTTGGTCAGGGCCTCGGTGGTCTCGTACATGTGGTTATCGGCGTCGAAAACCGGGAAATCGAGCTGGCGAGAAGGCATACCCATAATCATATTGCTGGAGTACGCTGAACGAGATGGCCGGGCCGCTCACGCCTGACTTCTATCGCTACGAGTGGTATTCGTTGAGCGGCGTTCGCCTCGACGGCGAGTTTGTGATTGCCCAATGGCCCGACGGCACCGAGTTGCCCTGCTTCAGCTGGTGGCTGGCCGAGCAATGCGAGTACGAAATCTCCTCCCGGGAAGGACTGCTTGAGCCCTGCGATCTGGGCGACCACTTGCAGGTGACCGACGCCTGGGTAGAAGACGACGGAGCTCTGGCTGTGAGGTGGGCCCACGACGGCAGAGTCGCACGCCTTCACCCCGGTTGGCTGCGCCACATTGCCGACGGCCAATTCCGACCCGAGAGCTTTCTCCCCGAACCCATCCCGTGGGATTCCACCGTGCTGTCCGAACCGGTCACCTACCACGGGCCGACGGTGCTGTCCGACCCCGAGACGTTCCGCCTGTGGCTCAACGACCTGGCTGCCTACGGCCTCACCCGGCTGAAGTCGTTGTCAGTTGATCCCAACCAGATTGAAGAGGTGGCCCGACGGGTCGGGGTGCTGCGGGACTCCCACTTCGGCCCGGTTTGGGACATCGAAGCCGTTCCCGATCCCTGCTCCACCGCCTACATGAGCATCGGCCTCGGCCCCCACACCGACTTGCCCTCGCTGGAGATACCGCCGGGATTCCAGTTCTTCCACTGCATCGAGAACTCCTGTGTGGGCGGGGCCAGCCAGATGAGCGACGGCCTGGCCATTGCCCGCCACCTCGAAGAGCACGAACCGGAGGCCTACGAGGCCCTCACCACGCTGCGGTGGGTGTTCCACGGGCGGGGCGCCGAGGTCGACTGGCGTTGGTCAGGGCCGCTGATCGACCTGGGAGTTCGCGGTGCGCCCCTCACCCTTCGAACCTTCTACCCGGTGCGTAGCTTCCCCGACATGGCCCCTGAAGACGTTCCCCGGGCCTACCGGGCGGCGCACCGGCTGGGACAGATTTCCCGCGATCCCCGCTTTCAGATCACCTATAGGTTGGAGCCCGGCGATTTGGCGGTGTTCGACAACCGGCGGATTCAACACGCCCGAGATCCGTTCGACATTTCCACCGGACGTCGCCTGTTCCGGGGCTGCTACATGAACAGCGACGACATCTACTGCAAACTGAGGGTCATCAACCGCCGAGCGAAAGAAAGCCAGTTGGTCTCACCATGAGCGGAGTATTCATCACCTGCGCCATCACCGGCAGCGGCGACACCACGTCCAAGTCCGACTTGGTGCCCATCACCCCCAAGCAGATCGCTGACGCGGCCATCGACGCCGCGGCCGCGGGGGCAGCAATCGCCCACATCCACGTCCGCAATCCCGATACCGGCGAACCGGCCCGCGAGGTTGAACTCTACGCCGAAGTGGTCGAGCGGATCAGAGCGTCTAGCACCGACGTGGTGCTCAATCTCACCTCCGGTATGGGCGGCGATCTCACCCTGGGTTCGGCCGAGACACCCCTGCCCCCCGCGGAGGTGGGCACCGACATGGCCGGGGCCACCGAGCGGCTGGCCCACGTGAGGGAGCTGATGCCCGAGATCACCACACTGGATTGCGGCACCATGAACTTCGGAGAGGGCGACTACATCATGGTCAACAGCCCGTCGGTGCTAAACGAGATGGCCCGCCAGGTTCAGAAGCTGGGCGTGCGCCCCGAGATCGAGATCTTCGACACCGGCCACTTGTGGCTGGCCAAGCGCCTGGTGGACGAGGGGCTCATCGACGACCCAGTCATGGTGCAGTTGTGCATGGGCATTCCTTGGGGCGCTCCCGACGACATCAACACCTTCATGGCCATGGTCAACAACCTCCCCGACGACTGGGTCTTCTCGGCCTTCTCTCTGGGCCGCAGCCAGCTTCCCTACGTCGGGCTGGCCGCCATCGCCGGCGGCAACGTCCGGGTCGGCCTCGAAGACAACATCTACCTAAGCCGCGGCCAACTAGCCACCAACGCCGACCTAGTAACCCGAGCCACAACCATCCTCGAATCCATGAACTACCAAGTCCTAGGGCCCGAAGCTGTCAGAGACAAGCTCCACCTCACCAAGCACTGACACTCGCCGCCCCACCGGGCTTCGGCATAGATTGAAGACGTGAACGCCGAAATCTCCATCCGGGGCGGCATGGTGGTCGACGGGACCGGGAGTCCCGCCCAGCGAGCCGATGTGGGCATCACCAACGGCCGGATCACCGAAATCGACAAAACCGTCAAAGCCCCCAAAGAGATCGACGCCACCGGCCGGCTAGTCTGCCCCGGCTTCATCGACTGCCACACCCACTACGACCCACAAGTCCTCTGGGACCCCTGGCTCTCGTCGTCGTGCTGGCACGGGGTCACCTCGGTGGTGGCCGGAAGCTGCGGCTACAGCATCGCCCCCACCAAGGCCGCCGACCGGGCCTCTCTCATCCGCACCCTCGACAAGGTGGAGGACATGCGGGTGGCCACCCTGGAGGCCGGGGTCAACTGGAACTTCGAGACCTATGGCCAGTACCTCGACGTGATCCAGCACCGAGGCCTGGCCGTCAACTTCGGCGGCTATGTGGGCCACACCGCGGTGCGGCTCTACGTCATGGGCCAAGACGCCTACGAGCGGGAGGCGACCCCCGAAGAGGTAAACCAAATGAAGGCCGCGGTGGCCGAGGCCATCAACGGCGGCGCTTTAGGGTTCTCCACTGACCGGGCCGGATTCCACCTGGGCGACGGCGGCCGGCCGGTGCCGTCCATCGCCGCCTCCCAAGAAGAAACCGAAGCCCTCATCTCCGTCACCGCCGAGATCGGCCGGGGCGTGGTGCATGTGGCGCCGGGGGAGAACTACCGCTGGGTGTACGACCTCCAGCCCAAGCTGGGCCGGCGGCTCAACTGGTCGTCCATCCTCACCTACCCCGCCGCGGCCTCTTCCCGGGCCGACTACCGCACCAAGCTGGCCGACCACTTGGCCGGCCGGGCCGCCGGTGCCGACGTGTGGGTGCAGGTCACCTGCCGCCCCATCACCCAGCACGTCACCATGATCGAGCCCACCTCCTTCTACACCATGGGCTCGTTCAAAGAGCTGGTGGCCCTGGCCCACGAAGACCGCCACACTCTGTATGCCAACCCCGACTGGCGGGCCCGAGTGCAGTCCGACCTCGACGCCAACGGACTTCTGGCCTCCCGCTGGAACACCCTGGCCATCGTGGAGTCGCCCAGCCAGCCCGAGCTGGTGGGCAGCACCGTGGGCAAAGTGGCCGCCGAGCGGGGCTGCACCCCGTGGGACGCCATGTGCGACATCGCCCTGGCCGACGGCCTGTTGACCCGCTTCGAGATCACCTTCGCCAACGACGAGGTCGACGGCGTGACCTCCCTTATGCAGGCTGAGGGGACCGTGATGGGCCTGTCCGACGCCGGCGCCCACGTGGGCCAGATCTGCGATGCGGTGATGCCCACCGACTTCTTGTCCCGCTGGGTGCGCGACCGCCAGGTAATGACCCCCGAGGCCGGCATCCACAAGCTCACCGGCGAGCTGGCCGAGATGCTCGGCCTCGCCCCCGACCGCGGTTACCTCCGGCCCGGTGCAGTGGCCGACGTAACCGTGGTCGACTGGGACAACCTCGACGTCGGCCCCATCCGCCGAGTCCACGACATGCCCGCAAACGGCGAGCGCCTCATTGCCGACGCCCCCACCGGCGTCGACCACATCCTTGTCGCCGGGACCACCACTCGCCTCGACGGCCAGTCACTGCTCGATCAGCTGGAAGCCCTACCCGCGACCACCCTTCGCTCATCTTGAGCAAATAAGTCGGCCTAGCCGGGAGGCACCACCGGTTCGATGCCGAGGTCGGTGTAGGTGAGAGCGGGGAAGTAGGGCACGCCCAGCGCATTGAAGCGGCGGCGGGCAGTGTCGCCCCGGTCGACCACCGTGGCGACGGCCACTATCTCGGCCCCGGTGTCGCGTATCACCTCGTAGGCCTTCTCAGTCGAGCCTCCGGTGGTGGTCGCGTCTTCAAGCAGCAAGACCCGGTGGCCCGGTCCCAGGGGGGTGCCCTCGATCTGCTGTCTCGTCCCCCTCTTCTTCGGCTCCTTTCGAACCGAGAACCAATGGCCGTCGGTCACAGCCGCGATGCCCACCGCCAGCGAGTCGGCCCCCATGGTCATCCCCCCAGCCGCGTCGAATTCGATGCCGGCTTCTCCAACCTGCCGAGCAATCGCCCGGCACGCCACCTGGAGGTCGGCCCAACGGCATAGGGCCACCTTGACGTCAACGAAATCGCTCGACATGGCCCCGCTGGCCAGCTCAATTGGTTGGTCCAATTTCCGCAGACCTTGCCGTTTGATGATGTCAATTAGCGCCGCGTCAGCCACGTTCCCACACTAGCGGTCGTAGGTGACCGGGCTTGTTTGCTTGAAAGAAATGGAAAATTATTAGAAATCATTAGATTTCCACAAGCGATCCCCAGCGAAGACCCGCTACGGTCAACTCAACCTTCCCCCCTACAACCGAAGAATGAGGGGAGGGGCCCGTGTCTGCTCCACCCGTGTCCTGCGCCTGGGCTCCATGGTGGTCTCCAGAGCAGCGCCGCCGTTTCTTGAGCCATGTGGAAAGCGTTGTCCAAGCCCGCTTCGGCGAGCACACCCTCGATGAGGACGAGGGAACCGTGGCCGTCGAGAAGATGGACTGTGTGCTGGGCCTGTCCAACTTGGCCCAAACCTGCCGGGCGGCCGAGCCCGACGATTGGCGGCTCATCATCTACAGCCACGTCGCCCGGCTCGACGACTTCGCCCCCGACGCGCTGGCCGAGCGACTGGGGGAGTACGAGCGCGTCCTGCCCGACCTGAGAGTCAGGGTGGTCAGCGCCCAGCACTTGAGCCATATCGACGCGGTGCGCGATCCGTTACCGCTTGGCCTCTCTGCCTGTCTGTCCGTGGACTTGGACGGTGCCGCCTGCCCGGTGGACCGCAGCTACTTCAACGACTGGGGTGTCGAGCACGGCGAGGTTATGGCGGTTGCGCTGGCCAACACTCTCATGGGCGCTCCGATGACCGAAGAGGACGCAAGCGAGGTGTCCGGCAAGTTCCAAGTGTTCACAGGCGATTCCCTCTTCGTCTCCGGCCACCTGCTTGATTTCGCCCGCACCGTTCCCGACATCGGGACTCATGGCGCGGTGGTCACCGTGCCCGCGGCCCACACCGTCATGGTCTGCCCCGTAGGGCTCAACGAGAAGTTCGTGGACCATTCCGCCACCATGCTGGCTGCCAGCTACGTCCGCTATCTGGCCGGGCCCAACTCGGTAAGCCCCAACGCCCTGTGGTGGCGCCCCGATCACCCGCTGGCCGGATTCGCCCGCATGGACGACCAGTGTTTCGAGCTAGCCGCCCCCGAACCCCTCCGCAGCCAACTCTGGGAGGGGCTTAGGAGCGCTGGCTCTTAGAGCGCAGGCGTGTCGCTCTGCCATGATGTTTCTGCGAACGAAGCATGGGGGAGCACCGCATGACCATGACCGATACCGCCAGAGCGATCTCGCTCGACGACATCGACATTCATTCCACTGACCTGTACCAAGACCGCGGCTATCCGTGGGCGGCGTGGGATCTGCTGCGGGCCGAGGCCCCGGTGCATTGGTACGAACGCCCCGACATTGAGCCGTTCTGGGCCATCACCCGCCACGAGGACATCCACTGGGTGTCGTCCAACGACAAGCTGTTCATCAACGGCGGCCCCCGCCTTCGCCTGGCCTCCATCGAAGAGGATAAGGGCATGTGGGAGCGCCGGGCACGGCGGCTCACCGAGCTGGGCTGGGACCTAGATGAGCCCATGGACATGGTGTTCTTGGACCGGCCTCGCCACACCCGGTTCCGCCTGCTCACCGCCCGGCGGTTTACCCCCCGGGCCATGCGGGAGCATGAGGCGCACCTCGCCCAGTACGCCGCTCGGTTCACCGGTGAGTTCGTGGAGATCCTCGAGCGCGACGGCGAGGCCGACCTAGTGCTCGACTACGCGGTGAAGCTGCCGCTGGCCACCATCTGCGACCTCATGGGCCTCGACGTCGAAGACTGGTCGAAGGTTCACAAGTTCACCGAGATGGCGTTCAACGACGAAGAGAACATGCGGTGGGCCGAGCCGGGCGAGACCTTCGACGACCTGAGGTTCCGAATGGGCAAGGACTTCAGTGCCTATATCAGGACGATCATCGAAGACTGCCAGGCCGAGCCCCGCGACGACATGACCGGAGCGGTGGTCCAGGGCGAGGTCGACGGCTGCCCGCTCAACACCCAGCAGCTCACCGGCTACATCACCCTGCTGCTGGGCGCGGGCAACGAGACCACCCGCAACGCCACCACCTCAGGCGTTATCGCTCTGCTCCAGCACCGCGACCAAATCGACCGCCTCCTGGCCGATGAGTCGCTGATCGAGCCGGCGGTGGAGGAGATCCTGCGCTGGACTTCACCGGTCATCCAGTTCGCCCGCACTGCCACCGCCGACGTGGAACGACACGGCCAAATGATCAAAGAGGGCGACACCGTGGGCGTGTTCTACCCGTCGGCCAACCGGGACGACGCGGTGTTCGACGACCCCTACCGCTTCGACGTGGGCCGCAATCCCAACCACCACATGGCCTTCGGCCACGGAGTCCACTTCTGCCTGGGGGCCAACCTGGCCCGCTGGGAACTGCGGGCCATGCTCCGAGCGATCCTGCCTGTGCTGCCCCGCCTAGAGCTGGTCGACGAGCCCGAGCGCCACGGCCACCTCCACCTCGGAGCCGTCAAACACCAACGCGTCCGCCTGGTGGGCTAGCCCCACCGGCCCGAGTCAAAGCACGGCAGTACTGTCATGGAGATGAGCGGATTGCTGATACGCGGCGGAACGGTGGTGGACGGCACCGGTGCCCCGGCCCGACAGGCCGACGTGCGGGTGCGGGGCCGCACCATTGCCGAAGTTGGCCCCGGCTTGGCCTCCGACGGCGAGCGGGAGCTTGACGCCGCCGGGGCGCTGGTTACCCCGGGCATCATCGAGACCCACACCCACCTCGACGGGGCCATGTGGTGGGATCCCTCCTTTGATCCGCTGCCCAGCTACGGGGTAACCACCACCGTGTTCGGTAACTGCGGGATGTCGATGGCTCCCCTCGACGGACCTCAGCGCGACGAAGTGGTGGATCTGTTCTGCTTCCTGGAAGACCTGCCCCAGGTTGCCTTCGAAAAAGAGGTGCCCTGGACTTGGGCGAGCTGGCCGGAATACCGGGCCGCGCTCGACACCCAGCCCACCGCGGCCAACATCGCCGGCTATGTCGGCCACATCAGCCTGCGGACCTTCGTCATGGGCGACGCCGCCTGGGATCGTCCCGCCACCTCCGCCGAGCGCACCGCCATGGCCAAGGCACTGGACGAGGCCCTGGCCGCCGGCGCCCTCGGGTTGTCCACCAACGGCTTCGACATGGACCGCACCCTGCGGCTGGTGCCCAGCCGCCACGCCGACGACGACGAGTACGCCGAGCTGTTCGACGTGCTGGCCGCCCATCCTGGCACCACCTTCCAGGCCATCACCCGGTTCAACGAGCCCGAGCACAACCTGGCCGACGTGGAGCGATTCGCCGCCCTGGCCAAACCTCGGGGCGTGCGAGGGCAGTGGACGGCCATTCCCTCGATCGCCAGCGAGACTGAATACCGGGCCGACACCCTGGCCTTCGACCGCCGCCTTCGGGAGTCCGGGGTCGACTTCTGGCCCACGGTGGGCACCCGACCGCTCGACCTGTATTTCAACTTCGAAAAGGCGCTGACCTTCCAGCGGGTTCCGGCCTGGAATGACCTGGTCAACGGTCCTGCTGAGAACAAGATGACCCTGCTGGCCGATCCCGAGTGGCGCGACAAGGCCCGAAGCGACTGGGACAATCGCAAGAAATCTCGCCGGGCCCGGGTCGATCACCCCCACACCCTGATCTTCGCCCTGTCCGAGACCGGCGTCGGCCCCCTCGGGATCTCGCTGGCCGAACACGCAACCAACACCGGCCAGCACGTGTCCGATGCGCTCGCCTCCTGGCTGCTGGACAACGGGATCGGCTCGTCGCTGCGGGCACTGCCCGATGTTCACGACGAGCCCGCCCTCGCCGAGGTGATCCGCTCGCCCCACACCCTCACCAACGTCAACGACAGCGGTGCCCACCTCCAGCTGTTCTGCGGCGCCGGCCAGAGCACCCATCTGCTCGCCCACTATCACCGCGACACCGGCCTATTGACCCTCGAAGAGGCGGTCCACGTCCTCACCGGCCGGACCGCGGGTTTCTTCGGGCTGGCTGATAGGGGAGTGATCGCCCCCGGCAAGGCCGCCGATCTGGCCGTGTTCTGCTTGGACGAGATCAATTTGGGGCCAGAAGTCAAGCTACAGGACGTGCCCGGCGGGTCATGGCGGTTCAGCCGAGAGCCCGGCGGCTTTCGAGCCACCATCGCCAACGGCGTGGCCACCTACTGGGAGGGCGAGCCCACCGACGCCCTTCCGGGAACGCTTATCGGCCCCAGGGGTTCGTAAGGCCCCACCCTGCGCTCTACGATTCGCCAGACCCGAAATGCAGAGAGCGAGGCACCACTGATGGGACGACTGGCAGGCAAAGTGGCATGGATCACCGGAGCGGCGTCAGGTATCGGCCTGGCCTCCGCTGAGCGGTTCGCCGAGGAGGGGGCCGTGGTGATCGGCTCCGACATCGCCGAGAGCGATGGTTGGAAGGCGGTGGCCGAGACCGCCCCGGCGTCGAGCTTCCACCTCGTAGACGTCCGCGACGCCGACGCCCAAGAGGAGCTGGTCGGCCAGATAACCCAGGAGCACGGTCGGCTCGATGTGCTGATGACCGCGGCCGGAGTCGCCGGCGGCGGCCAGGTTCACGAACTCGACGTCGAGGAGTGGGACCGGGTGCAAGACATCAACCTCAAGGGCACCATGCTGTCGTGCCGGGCCGCCCTCAAGCCGATGGTGGAGGCCCGCTCGGGGAGCATCATCACCGTGGCCAGCGTGGAAGGCATCGAGGGGTGCGAGGGGGGCAGCACCTACAACGCCTCCAAGGGCGGGGTGATTCTGCTCACCAAGAACATGGCCAACGACTACGGCCCGGCCAACATCAGGGCCAACGCCATCTGTCCCGGCTTCATCGACACCCCCATGTTCCAGTCGGTCATCCCCCATCTGGGGCCCGTCGCCGACAGCATCCGCGACCAGCACAAGCTCAAGCGGTGGGGCCTCCCCTCGGAGATCGCGGGTGCGGCCTTCTTCCTGGCCTCCGACGACTCCTCGTTCGTCACCGGCGTCGCCCTCCCCGTCGACGGCGGCTACACCGCCGGCCACTCCCACGGAATGACCACCATCTAGTCCCAGCCCCCTCAGACGGGGCGGAATTTGATGAGGGTGATCTCGTCGGTGGCGTCTTCGAACACCGCTTCCACGGGCAAGCCGCAAGCGATGTCAGCGTTGTCGATGCCGATGAGGTTGGAGTACACCATCGGCCCCTCCTCTAGCTCCACCAGCACCACGTTGTAGGGCAGTTCTGGTTCGAACGAACCGATGTAGGGCTGCCTCATGATCGTGAAGCCCCACACCGTGCCCCGCCCTGTTGCCTCGGTCCACCCCCGGTCGAACGACAGACACGAGGGGCATGAGGCATAGGGCGGGAACCACACGTGCCCGCAGGCTTGGCACTGGGGCAGCACGAAGCGGTGCTCGCGGGCCGCGGCCCAGAACTCCCGGTCTTCGTGGGTCACCGCGGGCAGCGGCTTGGCGTACCCCGCTTCGCCGCTCACAGCACCCCGTCCCGACACAAGAGCGACGCCCCCGGCAGGGCCGACAGGCACCAGTACAGCGACCAGTCGCAGTCGGGGATCTGGCGCTCACCGGCCTGGCCCCGCAGCTGGCGCACCGCTTCGGCGTGCTGGTTCCACCCCTGGAGGTACGACTCGCTCAACATCCCCCCGCTGGTGTTCACCGGCAACTCGCCCCCCAAGGCGATCCGCCCATCCTGCACCCATTCCAGCCCCTGGCCCTTGGGGGCGAACCCGAAGCCCTCCAGCCCCCACAGCACCGACACGCTGAAGTTGTCGTACACCTGGAGGCAGTCGATGTCGTCGGTGGTCACCCCCAGCGGATCGAACAGGTCGGCCTTCATCGAACCGCAGGCCTCGTCCCAGAACCCCAGGTCCACGTACCACTCCCGAAAATTGGCCCGGCCCGCGGTGCCGGCGATGAGCACCGGGGGATGGGCCAGGTCCCGGGCCCGCTCGGCAGTGGTCACCACGTAGGCCACCGCCCCGTCGTTCACCAGGCAGTAGTCGAACAGGCGCAGCGGCTCGGCGATGTACCGGGCATCCAGGTAGTCGTCGATGGTCATCTCCTGCTGCATGATGGCCCCGGGCGTCATCCGGGCGTGCGAGCGGATGGCCACCGGAATGGCCCCCAACTGCTCCTCGGTGCCCCCGTACTCGGCCTGATAGCGGGTGAACCCCATCGAGTACTGCGCCCCCGGCGAGGCCATCCCGTAGATCGTGTCGTACAGCAGCCCCTGGGGCTGGGCGCCGAACTTGGTGCCCTGGGTGCGGAACGCCACCGAGTTGAACAGCACCACGTAGTCGGCCAGCCCGTGGTGTACCGCGGTGGCCGCGTGCATCAGCGCCATGGCGCACATCCGCCCGGCCTGGGGGTAGTCCACCACGAAGCGCACGTCGGTGAGCCCGGTGCGATAGGCCACCGGCTCATAGTGGGCCAGCCCCCCGGTGATCAGCCCGTCGATCTGCGACTTCTCCAGCCCCGCATCGGCGATGGCCGCCGCTATGGCCTCAGTGGCCATCGCCTCGCCCGTCCGCTCCGGGTCCGGCGTGCGGTACAGCCGAGCGAAGTCACTGCTGCCGATACCGACGATGGCCGTCTGCCCCGCGAAGTCCCGATCGCTCATCGCTCGGTGAGACTAATGGTCAGCAGTGACGAAGCCGTTGCCCAACCCCTAACGTCGGGGCCGAAGCAAGGACGGTTTAGATGAAGATCAATCCCGATAGTTCGTGGCGGCTGGTGGCCGAGCGGCTGGAGGCCGAGACCGATCCCCGGCGCCGCCACATCTTGCAGCTAGTGCTCGATCACATGCAGCGCGAGCTGCGGCTCGACATCGAGGGGGTAATCGACACCCTCAGCGAGAAGCCCCAATACGTCATGTGGCCGAATGGCGATAATCCCGTCCGCAAACCCGGCGGCTCCCGTGACGCCATCCGCGACCTCTACGACCGCTCCTTGGTGCAGACCGGCGCCCACCGCTGGGAGCTCGCTCTCGACCGGGTGATCGTCGACGACCATGCCGTGTTCACCGAGGGGGTCATGCGCATGGCCTACCCCGGCCGCACGCTTGAGGCCATGGGCATCGATATCCCCGACTCTGACTCGTTCTACCTGTCCCAAGTCCGCATGGGCATCGTGTGGCCGATAGACCCCAACGATCCTGAGGCCCGCCTTTCGGGCGAAGAGGTGTACGCCGAGGGCGACCGATTCGAGGGCATCGCCGACCGCCCCATCAGCCTCGACGAGATCGCTCCCTTGGAGCCTCTTAACTCTTGACCAGTAGTCTCTCCGTTTGAGCCAAAGCGAAAGGTGATGCCAATGCAGATGAACCCCAACAAGACGTGGCGGCTGGTGGCCGAGCGGCTGGAGGCCGAGACCGATCCCCGGCGGCACCATGTGCTGGAGCTGGTGCTGGCCCACATGAAGTGCGAGGCCCAGGCCGACATCGAAGGAGTGGTGGCCACCCTGAGCGAAAAGCCCCAATACATCATCTGGTCGAACCCCGACGATCCCATCGCCAGCCCCGGCGGTGACCGGGACGCCATCCGGGGCTTCTACGACCGCAGCATCGTGCAGACCGGTGCCCACCGCCTCGAGTTCGACTGCGACCGGGTCATCGTCGACGACGACGCCGTGTTCACAGAGGGGGTCATGAGCATGGCCTACCCCGGCCGCACGCTGGAGGCCATGGGCATCGACGTGCCCGACGTCGACTCCTACTACGTGGCCCAGTCCCGCATGGGCATCGTCTGGCCCGTCGACCTCGACGACCCCGAGGCCCGGCTGCGAGGCGAAGAGGTCTACTCCGGCAACGACCCCTTCGAAGGCGTCGCCGACCGCCCCATCTCCCTAGAAGAAATCACCCCCCTAGAACTCGCCGCCGTCTAATCGCTACGAGGCCGACCAGGTTTCGCTGCGGAGGTAGGAGTAGACGCCTTCGAAGTCGGTGCGGGCCTTTTCGGGCAAGTCCACTGCTTCGCCGAGGCGGCTGGCGCCCCACACGATGCGGGCGGTGTGCTCGGCCACCAGGGCGGCGTGCAGGGCGTGGTCGGGCGACTCGCCTACGCACAGCATGCCGTGGTTGGCCATCAGCACCGCCGAACGGTCGGCCAGGTGGCGCACTACCTCTTCGCCCAACTCGTCAGAGCCGGTGGGGCGGTAGTCGGCCACCGGCACGTCCCCGCCTAGGTAGATGATGACCTCCTCGATCACTGCGGGGATGCTCTTATGGGCCACCGCGAACATCGAGGCGTGTATCGGGTGGCAGTGCACCACTCCGCCCACCTCGGGAAACGCCCGATAGCAGGCCAAGTGCATGGCTTTCTCTGTGGACGGCCGGGCCGTGCCCTCCAACAGGTTCCCGTCCAAGTCCACTGCCGCCAGGTTGTCCACCTCCACCTGGTCATAGGGCAGCGACGACGGGGTCAGCCAGATCGTGCCGTCGGTGCTCCGACCCGACACGTTCCCTGCGGTGCCCACCACCAGCCCGGCGGCATCCATGGCCTGGGCGGCGGCCACTACTTGGGCTCGAATGTCGGCGCTGTCGGTCATCGCCACACCTCCGGGTTGGCCAGGCGGTGGGGCCGCTCACCGGCCAAGAGCCGGCAGATGTCCTCCACCACCATGTCGGTCTGGTTCACCTCGGTGTCGTAGGTGGCGCCGCCGATGTGCGGCGTCAGCACCACGTTGTCGAGGGTGGTCAGCGGATGGTCGGGCGGGAGGATCTCGCCCTGCACGTGGTCGAGGCCCGCGCCGCCCAAGTGCCCCGACGCCAGCGCCTCCACCAGCGCGTCGGTGTCGTGCAGCGCGGCCCGGGCGGTGTTCAAGTAGGCGGCCCCCGGTCGCATGGCCGCTAACTGCTCGCCGCCGATCATGGCCTCCGTCTCGGGAATGACCGGGGCGTGCATCGACACCACGTCGGCGGTGGCCAGCAGCTCATCGAGTTCGCAGTCGGCGTCGGGCTGATAGGGGTCGCAGGCGATCACCTTCATTCCGAGCCCCTCGAAGCGCCATTTGGCCGCTCGGCCCACCGCGCCCAGCCCCACCAGCCCCACCGTGCGCCCAGCCATCTGCCAGGCCCGATACCGCTGATAGGGGATGGTCTCGGTGAACACCGTGCCTGCCCGCATGTCCCGGTCGCCCAAGATCACACGGCGGCTGACGGCAAAAAGCAGCGCCACCGCCATCTCGGCCACCGCATCGGCGTTGCGGCCTGGGGCGTGCAGCACCGGGATGCCCGCCGCGGTGGCCCCGGCCACATCCACGTTGGTGGGGTCGCCCCGGGTGGAGGCCACCGCCCGCAGCGGCTGCTCGAACACCGGCCCGTTGCACTCGTCGGCCTCGCACACCAGCAAATCGGCCGACACCTCCGCCACCCGGGCGGCCAGATCCTCAGCGCTGTACAGACGGATGGGCTGGTGCTCGATCCACGGATCGAACTCTACGTCGGCCACCTCCCGCAGCCGGTCCAAGCCCGGCCCCCGCAGCGGAGCGGTAACCAGTGCCCTAGGTCTGCTCACGTCATGAGCGTAGGGTTCGAAGCAGACCTTCACGCCATCGACGCTCTGCCAGTGCGCAAGCAGGGAACTACGGTTATCAGCCGTGGCTGAGACAGTCGAGGTGACGGTGGGCATCGACATCGGCACCACCTCGGTGAAGGCGGTGGCCGTCGACGCCGACGGCGGCGTGCAGGCCCGCACCCGCATCCCCCACGCCGTGAACGCCCCCTCTCCGGCGGTGCTTGAACACGATGCCGCCGCAGTGTGGAATACCAGCGTCGTCGAGGCCTGCGACGCCGTTTCATCCGGGCACGCGGTGGTGGGCATCGGCCTGGCCGCCATGGTCCCGTCGCTGGCCGCGGTCGACGCCGGCGGGGCGCCGATCTCGCCGGGCATCCTCTACGGCGACCACCGGGGCCACCACCCCGACGGCGAGTTCGTCGGGTTCCTGCGCTCGCTGGAGCAGGCCGTACCTGAGGCCTACGCCTACTGGCCCGCCCAGGCGGTGGCCGGCAATGCCCTGTGCGGTGCGGCCGCCATCGACGCGATCACGGCCATGACCTGCCTGCCGGTATTCGGCGCCGACGGCTGGGACCCCCAGTGGTGCGACCCCGCCAAGCTCCCTCAACTGTCCATGGACCAGAGCCCCGTCGGGCACCGTGGCGATGCGCCCGTGTCCGCCGGCACCGTGGACGCGCTGGCCGAGCAGCTCGTGGCCGGGGCCGACTCTCCCGGCGATGTGCTGGTGATCTGCGGCACCACCCTCATCACCTGGGCGGTGGCCGAGGGGTGGCCCGAAGCCGAGGGGCTGTGGACCATCCCCCATCTCCAGGCCGGCCTGTCGGCCATCGGCGGGCCGAGCAACGCCGGCGGCCTGTTCCTCGAGCGGGTAAGGGCCATAACCGGCGACCCAGCCGACGAGCCGTCCCACCCCGACCGCCTGCCCCTGTGGGTGCCCTACATCCGGGGCGAGCGCACCCCCCGCCACGATCCCGAACTGCGGGCCGCCCTGGTCGGCCTCGATGTCGGCCACGGCCCCGCCGATGTCCTGGCCGCCGCCTATGAGGCCGCCGGGTTCGTCGTCCGCCACCATCTCGACGTGGCCGGTGCCACCGCTGAGCGCATCGTCGCCGCAGGCGGCGGCACCCACGTAGATCGCTGGATGCAGGCCCTGGCCGACGCCACCAACCTGCCGGTGGACGTTGCCGCCGTGCCCGAAGGCGCGGCCCGGGGAGCGGCCTGGCTGGCCCGCATCAGCGCCGGCCTGGAGTCCGGCGATTTGGCCGAGGCCCGCCGCTGGGCCCGCACCGGCCGCCGGGTCGAGCCCCGACCCGACTGGGCCGAGGCTGCCAACCGCCGCTATCCCCAGTGGCGATCCGCTTGCGACACTCGCAGCGGTGCTGCACAGTAAGGCGCGCACAAAAGAGGAGATCCATGAAGTTCGCAGTGACGTTTCCGATGGTGGCCCACCCCTGGGATCAGAAGCTGATCACCAAGCAGGGTGTGGTGGACTTCGCCCGCACCGCCGAGGAGTCCGGGTTCGACGGACTGGGCTTCACCGACCACCCCGCTCCCACCGACCGCTGGCTCAACGCCGGCGGGCACGACGCGGTAGACCCGTTCGCCGCCCTGGCCTTTTGCGCCGCGATCACCGACCGCATCAAGCTGATCCCCAACATCGTGGTGGTGCCCTACCGGAACCCGTTCATCATGGCCAAGGCCATCGCCACCATCGACTCCTTCTCCGGCGGCCGGTTCATCTTCGCCACCGGCACCGGCTACCTCAAAGGCGAGTTCAAGGCCCTCGGCGTCGACTTCAACAACCGCAACCAGATCTTCGACGAGGCCATCGAGGCCATGATCGGCATCTGGACCACCGACGACTTTGCCTACGAGGCCAGCACCTTCACCGCCCTGGGCCAAACCGCCAACCCCAAACCCGTGCAGAAGCCCCACCCACCCATCTGGATCGGCGGCAACTCCAAGCGGGCCCGCCGCCGGGTGGCCGCCGTCGCCAACGGCTGGACGCCGTTCCCCGCCCCCCGGGTTTTGGCCACCACGGCCAGAACCCCGCCATTGGAGACCCTGGACGACTTGGCGGCCTTGCTCGACGAACTGTGGACCTACGTCGACGAGGCCGGCCGCAACCCGGCTGACTTCGATGTCAGCTACCTCAACCCCGTCGGCGGCCCACCAGCCGCCCCCGACTTCGACGCCGACGCCCACATCGCCGCCCTGGCCGATCTCGAAGCGCTGGGAGTCACCTGGATCACCGTCACCCTCCCCGGTGACGACATCGAGGCCACCCTCGACACCATGCGCCGCTACGGCGAAACGGTCATCGCCCCCTCCCAGAGCACCTAGATGCCTGATCCCGGCCCCGGCACCAGTTCGGTCGAGTTCCCCCCCTTCGAGCCGATCATTCCCCACTTGATCCGGGCCGCGGCTGCAACGCACGCCGATCGAATGCTGGCCGTGCTGGGCGACCATCGGATGACCTACGCCGATGCCAACACCGCCTCGGCGGCTATCGCCAAGGGGCTTTTAGCCGCCGGCGTGGGCAAGGGCACCCGGGTGGGACTGCTGGCCCCCAACAGCCCTGATTGGATCGCCGCCTGGCTGGCCCTTGGCCGCATAGGTGCGCTCGGCGTGCTGCTCAACACCTACTACAAGACTCGAGAGCTCGACTGGGTGCTGCGCCATGCCGATGTGCAGGTGCTGCTCAGCGTGCCCGGCCATCTCGGCCACGACTACCTGACCCGCCTAGAAGAGATCGCCCACCCCGGCGACGATCCGGTCATCCGGGCACCGTCGCACCCCTATTTGCGCTCGGTGTGGGTCTGGGGGCAGTCCGACCGACCGTGGGCCGGATCGATGGACGACCTGCTGGCCGCCGGGGAGGCGATCAGCGACGATTTGTTAGCGGCGGCGGAGGCCGAAGTGGTTCCCGCCGACCACTTCGCCGTGATCTACACGTCGGGGAGCACCGCCGCGCCCAAGGGCGCCATCCATACCCAGGGAGCGGTGGTGCGCCACGCCTACAACCTGTGGCCGTTCCGGGATCTGGTGGCCGACGACCGCGTATACACGCCGATGCCCATGTTCTGGGTGGGGGGCATGTCGTTCATGCTGGTGGCGGCGATCCACGCCGGGGCCGGGCTGGTGTTCGAGGAGCGGTTCGACCCCGGCGAGACCCTGGCCATGATCGAGCGGGAGCAGGTGACCATCGTGTCGGGGTGGCCCCACATGGCCAAGCTGCTCACCGAGCACCCCGACTTCGCCACCCGCAACCTGTCGTCGGTACGGGGCGGCAGCCTCTACGCCCTCCTGCCCGCCGACGAGCAGATCGAAGATCCCGAATTGCGGGTGAACTCGCTGGGCATGACCGAGACGCTCGGGCCCCACACCCTGGATGTCATGGGCACCCCGCTGCCCGAGGAGAGGAGGGGCTCGTTTGGCCGCCAGGTGCCCGGCATGGAGCACCGAATCGTCGATCCCGTGACCGGCGAGGACTGCCCGACCGGACAGCGGGGCGAGGTCTGGGTGCGGGGCTATGCCCTCATGGCCGGCCTCTACAAGGTGGAGCGGGCCGACGCCTTCACACCTGATGGTTGGTATCGCACCGGCGACAGCGGCTACTTCGACGACGACGGCCACTTTTACTTCACCGGCCGGATGGGCGACCTCATCAAGTCATCCGGCATGAACATCACCCCCCGGGAGATCGAGCTGGTGATGGAGGAGTTCGACGAGGTCATGCACGCCTTCGTGTGCGGCGTGCCCCACCCCGACCGCATCGAAGACGTGGCCGCCGCCGTGGTGCTGCGCCCCGGCCTGCCGCTCACCTCCGAAGAGCTCAGAGCACTGACCGCCGAGCGGGTGGCGTCGTACAAGGTCCCCCGTCATGTGGCTGTGTTCAACACCCCCGACGAGTTGCCCTGGCTCGATTCGGGGAAGATCGACATCATGGGTGTGAAGCGGCTTCTCACCGAGCGCTACACCGGCTGAGCCGATGATCCACGAGATGCTCACCCTCGTTCCCCGGCGGGACGACCTCATCGTGGCCGGAGACCGCCGCCTGTCCACCGACGAGGTGATGGCCTGGGCCGCCCAGGCCGCCGCCACCCTCGAAGCGGGCCAGCCCACCGCCTTCCAACTCCCCACCGGCCCCGAGGGCGTGGTGGCCTACCGGGCGTGCTGGCAAGCCGGGGCGGTGGCCGTCCCGCTGCTGCAATCCGACGAGGGCCGCCAGCGATCACACGCTTTCGCCACGCTCGGCATCAACCGCCTGCTAAACCCCTCCGAACACCCCGCTGAATACCCCGCTGGCGGTGAGGCCTCCCCCCGCCGCTCGACCCAAGACCGGCCCGACGACCGGGCCCTCATCATGTTCACCTCCGGCTCCTCGGGCGTTCCCAAAGGCGTGGTCCACACCCAGGCGGCCCTGGCCTACAAGACCCGCCAGACAATCGCCATCCAGGAATTCACCCCCGACGACGCCGGGCTCTTTCCCGCTTCTCTGGCCCACGTGGCCGGGCTGCTCCACGGAGTGCTCATCCCCGGCGCCGCTTCGATCAAAACCGTGCTCATGTCCCGCTGGGACCCGGCCGAGGCCCTGCGGCTCATCGAACAGGAGCAGATCACCTACATGGTCGGCCCGCCCACCTTCTTCAACGACCTCATGGGCCACCCCGACTTCAGCCCCAGCCGAACCGCCTCCCTCCGGCTTCTGTCCATCGGCGGCTCCAGCATCACCCCCGCCTTCGTGAACCGGGCCCGCGACGCCTTCGGATGCGTCGTCAAGCGGGCCTACGGCTCCACCGAGGCGCCCACCGCCACCACCTGCACCATCGGTGACGACCCCGAGCGCATGGCCAACACCGACGGCCGACCGTTCGCCCCTACCCAGATCCGAGTCGACGAGCACGGCGAGATCCAGATCCACGGCCCCGAGGTGACCGTCGGCTACCTCGACCCCGCCCACACCGCAGCCGCCTTCACCGAAGACGGATGGTTCCGCACCAGGGATTTGGGCCGCCTCGACGCCGACGGCTATCTCACCGTTATCGGCCGCCTGGGCCAAAAGATCATTCGTGGCGGCGAGAACATCGACGCCATTGAGGTGGAGGCCATCCTCGAATCCCATCCCGCGGTGAGCCAGGCCGTAGTTCTGGGCGAGCCCGACGACCGCCTCGGTGAGCGGGTGGCCGCCTTTGTGGTGGCCGACGGCTCATTCGACCTCGACGAGTGCCGCCGCTGGTTCGCCGAGGCCGGCGCAGCCCGCTTCATGACCCCCGAGCGGCTGATTGCGATCGCTGAAATGCCCACGATGCCCTCGGGAAAGCCCGACCGGGCTGACTTGGCCGAAAAACTCCGCGACCCAACCCGATAAACTTCCGGTCGTGGCCCATTACGAGACCCCTGAGTGGCATCCGGCCTTCGAGGAATACTGCGAGACCATCTTCGAGTTAGCCGAAGACGATGTCGACGTCATCCAGGCCCGGGTGGCCGAGCGCCTCGACGTATCCCGCCCCGCAGTGTCCGAGATGATCCATCGCCTTGAGGCCGAAGGCCTTGTCAACCTCAAGGGCCGCTCCATCGAGCTTTCCTCCGACGGGATGGACCTGGCCGAGCGGGTGGTGCGCCGCCACCGCCTGGCAGAGGTGTTCCTCACCCAGGTGCTGGGCCTGTCCTGGGCCGACGCCCACTCCGAGGCCGGCAAATGGGAGCACGTAATCTCCCCCTTGGTGGAGCAAGCCATGATGCGGGTTCTCGACGACCCCACCACCTGCCCCCACGGCAACCCCATCCCCGGCTCCAACTACCAGGCCCCCCCAACCAAGGCCCTAGCCAAAGTCAATGTGGGCCAGCGCTTCGTCGTCACCCGCATCACCGAAGAACTGGAGTTCACCGAGGGCCTGCTCGACTTCCTGGAGGGCTCATCGGTGGTCCCCGGTGCCCAAGGGGTCATCACCGCCTCCTCGCCCGACGGCACCACCACCGTCGAGATCGACGGCCACCACGTCGGCATCGGCGGCTTCGCCAGCCAACGCATCCTCGTCACCGCCGCCTGAGTGGACTTAGCCCCCACCGCCGACCAGGAAGCGCTCCGACACGAGTGCCGGCGGTGGCTTCAGGAGAATCTTCCTTGGGAATACGGCCAAGGATTGCCGCCGATGTTCGACGATCTGGGTGAAGAGGTCGAATTTCTCCGCAAGTGGCAGGCGTCGCTGGCTGAGGCCCGTTTTGTGGGCGTGACCTGGCCGGTGGAGTATGGCGGACGCGGCGCTGGTCCCCTGCACCACTACATCGTCCAGGAGGAGCTGGCTCGGGCTCGGGCACCGGAGCTGGTGGGCCGCATCGGCGTGAATTTGATCGGGCCTACGATCCTGGCCCACGGCACCCTGGAGCAGAAGCAGCGTTGGCTTCCCTCGATACTCCCGGCCCAACAACTGGTCTGCCAGTTGTTCAGCGAGCCCGACGCGGGCAGCGATTTGGCTTCCCTCTCCACCCAGGCTGTCCCTGCCGAGAGCGGTTGGCGGCTCAGCGGACAGAAGGTGTGGACCTCCTACGCCCAGTTCGCCGACTGGGGCCTGTGCCTGGCCCGATCCCACCCCGACGAGCCCAAGCATCGGGGCATCACCGCCTTCATGGTCGACATGCACGCCCCCGGAGTCGACATCCGCCCCCTACGCCAGATCACCGACGAGTCCGACTTCAACGAGGTCTTCTTGAACGACGTGTTCGTTCCCGACGATCAGGTCCTCGGCGAGCCCGGCAATGGCTGGCGGGTGTCGCAGGCCACCCTCAGCGTGGAGCGGGGCACGAACCCCCGCCAGCTCGTCATCCACCTCCAACTCCTCGACGAACTCTTCCGCTTGGCCACCGAAGCCGGCCGCAACCTAGACCCCGTGATCCGCCAAGCCCTGGCTCGCTCCTACATCGAGGTCCGCCTTTTCCAGCTTCAGAACTGGCGGGTGCTATCACGACTGGCCCATGGCCTAGACCACGGACCGGAATCGGCCACCGCCAAGCTCTTCTGGAGCGAGATGAGCCAACGCCTCCACGAAACGGCCATGGAGGTGCTGGGCCCCGCCGCCCCCCTGTGGCGGGGCGACCCCCACAATCCCGGCGGGGGCCGCTGGCAGCGGTCTTGGCTGTACTATCGGGCCGCGACGATCTTCGCCGGAACCAGCGAAATCCAGCGCAACATCATCGGGGAGAGAATTCTTGGTCTTCCCAGGGAACCCCGATAGAGGTTTGCATTCAAACATTAGGCTTGGATCCCTGGGCCTGCCTCGGGAGCCCCGTTAGGAGGGCCAATGAGCACAGCATTCGACACCATCGAATACCGAGTCGACGGGGCCGTGGCCACCATCACCCTCAACCGGCCTGATGTGGCCAACGCCCAGGACACCCAGCTAATCGACGAGCTCGACGCTGCCTTCGATCTGGCCGAGGCCGACGACGAGGTGCGGGTGGTGATAATGGCCGCCAAAGGACGCCATTTCTCGGCGGGCCACGACCTCAAGGCGCTGGTGGGCGATGTGGAGCCCGACAAGTGGCGGCTCATGCGGGACACGCCTGAGGGCAAGTTCCACCACGAGAAAACCATGTACTTCGACCGCTGCCTGCGGATACGGGACTTCCCCAAGCCCACCATCGCCGCCGTCCACGGCAAGTGCATCGCCGCGGGGGTGATGCTGGCCTGCATGTGCGACCTCATCGTGGCCTCCGACGACGCGTCGTTCCAGAACCCGGTGCTGCGCATGACCGGCGCCGCGGTGGAGATCCTCATCGAGCCGTGGGAGATGCCCCCCCGCAAGGCCAAGGAGTTCCTGCTCACCGCCCAAACCATCACCGCGGCCGATGCCGAGCGACTGGGCATGGTCAACCGGGTGGTGCCCCGCGACGAGCTGTCCGCCACCGTCCAGGAGATGGCCGAGGCCATCGCCTTGGTGCCCCCGGCCACCGCCGCAGTGGTGAAGCGGTCCATCAACAAGACTCTGGAGCTGATGGGCCAAAAGGACGCCTGGGACTACCACTTCATGGCCCATCACTGGATGCACAACACCGACACCGCCCTGGGCGCGCTGGAGCGGCGCATGCAGAAGTCCTCGATGAAGGAAGTCTTCGCCGAGCACCGGGATGCGTAAGCCGCTGGCCGGCTTGCGGGTGCTCGACGTTGGCACCCGGATCGCCGCCCCGTTCTGCGCCGGCATCCTTGGCGAGCAGGGCGCCGAGGTCATCAAGATCGAACAGCCCGGCACCGGCGACCCCATGCGCACCATCGGCCCCTTCGCCAACCCTGGCGACGAGCCGCCAGCGGGGGAGGGCAGCGACCACCCCTACTCGCTGTTCTGGGCAGTAGAGGGCCGGGGCCGCAAGTCGGTCACCCTCGACCTTCGCCAACCCCGAGGCCAAGAGCTGTTCCGACAGCTGGCCTCCCACGCCGACGTGCTGTGCGAGAACTTCCGCCCCGGCACCCTGGAGCGCTGGAACATCCACCCCGAGGTGCTGCCCCGCCGCCTGGTCACGGTGCGCATCAGCGTCTTCGGCCAAGACGGCCCCAAGTCGCTGCGCCCCGGACTCGATCGCAACGGGGTGGCCTACGGCGGCCTGCTCCACCTCACCGGCGAGCCCGACCGCCCCCCGGTGCGCCCCGGCCTCACCATCTCCGACTACCTCACCGGGGTGTTCGCCTCCCAGGCCGCCACTGCCTTGCTCTATGAGCGAGACGCCGGCGGCACCGGCGAGGGCGGGGTGATCGACGCCTATCTCTACGGTTCGGTGCTGCGCATCCTGGAGTGGACCCACGCCGCCTACCACCACCTCGGCCTGGTGCGGAACCGCACCGGCAACCGGCTCGACCACTCGGCCCCGCTCGACAACTACCCCAGCCGCGACGGCCGCTGGGTGTGCATCGCCGCCGCCATGGAAACCAACTTCGCCCGCCTGTGCACCGCCATGGACCGCCAAGACCTGCTCGACGACTCCAAGTTCGCCACTGCCGAGGTCCGGGCGGCCAATGGCGACGAGATCAACCAGATCGTGGCCCGCTGGACCGCCCAACTCGACGCCGCCGACATCGAAGCCCGCTGCGTGGCTCACGACGTGCCCGTGGCCACCGCCTACGACGCCGCCGACATCGCCGCCGACCCCCACATAGCCGCCCGCGGCGACCTAATCGCCATCGACGACCCGGTAGTAGGCCCCCTGAACCAGCAAGCCCCCTTCCCCCGCTTCGACGCCAACCCCCCACCCATCCCCACCGGCGCCCCCCGCCTCGGCCACCACACCGACGAAGTCCTCACCGCCCTCTGCAACCTCACCCAAGACGATCTGGCCTCGCTGCGAGCCGAGGGCATCATCTGACCATTTGCCAAGACCCGCACCTCCGAGATCCACGTCAGCATCCCCTGGACAAGCAGGTTCAACTCCTATTTCGTCTATTTCTTACGAAAATGAGAACTAACTAGCTAGGATATGGCTAGGAGGGCGCTACCATGCTTCTACGATTTCAGGTTTCGAATCACCGGTCAATCCTCGACCCCGTGGAACTGTCGATGATCGCTGTGGACCAGGATCGCGCCGCCACCCGAGGCTTCGACCGCCTGTCCGAGCGTGTTCTGACCACTGCTGGCATTTATGGCCCCAATGCCTCCGGTAAGTCAAACATTCTGGATGCTCTGTATTGGCTTTCATATGCCGTGGCAACCTCCCTATGGGAAGGAGGGGACTCCATTGCCCGAGACCCACACCGCTTTGGTAAGGGGCCGGATCAGCCCTCGACGTTCGATTTGGATTTGGTAGTCAACGATGTCCGCCATGGGTACCAGCTTGAAGTCGACGACTCGGCCGTGCTGTACGAAAGCCTGTGCAGCTACCCCGAGCGGAGACGTCGGGTGCTTTTTGAGCGGGAAGGCGATGAGGTCCACTTCCGCCGCGGGCTGAGCGGTACCGGTGGGACCAAGGAACTGCTTACACCGACGACGCTGGTTCTCTCGGCCGGCACCCGCGTTGGTGATTCTGCCATCAAGGCGGTAGGCCGCGCGGTCTCTCGGATGGCTGAGATCAATGCCCATAGATTCAACCGGAGGAGGCGTTCTTCATCGTTCCAGTTCGTTGTCCGCTCTTCGAATACGGATTCGATGTTCGAGGACGCGGGGATTCGCGAGCAGCGGGTTTTCGGGGATGTCACATGGGGTGAGGCAGCCATGGATTTGATCCGTCTGTCAGATCCGGGCATCACAGATTTCGACATAGTTGAACTTGAAGACCACACCACCGGCATTGTCGGCGAAGAACTGCTTTTCGTGCATCACGATGGAAATAAGCCCGTCCCGTTTTGGCATGCGGAGGAATCCGCAGGAACCCGGGTGCTGTTCAGCCTGATTGGTCCAGCGCTTGATGCGCTTCAGGAGGGACAGGTTCTCTTATTCGACGAGGCCGATGCCAGTCTGCATCCCCGGCTTTCGGCTCGTCTCCTCGAACTGTTCCAAGACCCGCAGACCAACCCTCGCGGCGCCCAACTCATCTTGGCCACCCACGACACTTCCTTGCTCAACACGCTGAATCGCGACGAGGTCTGGCTCACCGAGAAAGGGTCCGATGGTGCCACTCGGCTCATGGCCTTGGCCGAATTCGGCGGCGACCTCGTGAGGCGATCCCTGAACCTGGAACGGGCCTACCTCCAGGGCCGCTTCGGTGCCATCCCCGAGATCGACCAAACCGACGTCCGCCGCGCCCTCGGATTCTGAGCCCCCGTTCACTATGGCCAAGTCACCCCCACGGAAATCTCGCCAGCAGAGACCGCTCCAGCGCAAAATCGACCAACGAGTTCCCAGGCGGACCTTTCTTGTCTTCTGCGAAGGACGAAGGACTGAACCGGATTACCTCAAAGCGCTGAAACGCGAGCCTGAGGTACGCAGCATTGCCTCAGTAGACATCCGTATCCACGAAGACACCCTTGGCTCCGCTCCCTTGACATTGGTCGAAGCAGCAGTTCATGCCCGCTCCCGCACTGGTCAGGACTGGAGCGAGATCGACGAGGTCTGGTGCCTATTCGATGTTGAGTGGCCTCAAAACCACCCCAATCTTACAGAAGCCCGTGCTCTTGCCAGGAGGAACGATGTCAACGTTGCAGTGTCCAATCCGTGCTTCGAGCTATGGCTAGTCCTGCATTTCCAAGACCAAACTGCGTGGCTCGACACGAACGCCTCCAAGCGCCTGCTCAAAGGCCATGATGACAGCGAGGGCAAGGCCGTAGACGGCGCAATCTACATGCCCCTTCGAGCTGAGGCCGCTCGCCGAGCTCTGTCCCTCGACATGAGGCACAAAGGCGACGGAAAAACCTTTCCAAGAAACAACCCCTCATCTGGCATGCACCAATTCCTCGATGCCGTCCAACGACCAGAGACCGACCCAAGATGACAAAGGAGATGGAGAACCGACACGCATCTCAACCGCGCGGTGCTATATCTGTGATGCGCGGCTGGCCCAGTAAGTCTTGCTCCTGCCTTACCCATGGAGAAGCCCTGGCCGCAGGTGGATGAGGTGATCGATCGGCTGGACGACAGCGGCAAGATCCACTTTCCACCTGGGGAAGGCTCTCTGAGTCACCGAGGCGCTTCAGGATGTGGACACGGCATCGAGGTCCACCAGCTGTTCTGTGATCTTCAAAGGAGGGTCAGTCCTCCGCACAATCGCATAGGGTTCTGAGAGCATCCCACAGTGAGGTGATGCCCTTCACTGTGTCGTCTGTTCCGAGGACGAGTACGAAGTCGTGGAGACGGTAGTAGTCGAGCAGCGCGCAACATATCACAGCGCTGTCCCACTGGAGCATCCCTTCGGGCAACTCTATGCGCTGCCGCATGGCGTCCCGGACAGGCGTGCCGCGTGCCGCCGGGTCATTCAGGGCGTGACCGTCTTGGGCGAGCCAGCGGTAGCTGATCACCCCAACGAGCGCTCCCAGGTCATTGACGACCGGCACTTGGTCGAACCCGTGGTCCTTCATCAGGGTCAGGGCTTCGATGAGCTTGCCGCTGTCGCTCACTGTGACGACGCGGGTTTGCATTGCGTCTCCGATTGTCGCGTGCATGATTTTCCTCTCTTACGGGATCAGCAGTCGTGTGTGTGGCCCTTGGAGGCGTAATCGGGGTGCCTGTGCCCTCCGTCCGGCGTCAGGTAAGGGTGTGGTCCCCCGTGGCCTATGCCACCGACTATAGGCCTAGTTGTCGTTCAATCCAGACGCGCAACCGATCCAGATCCTGAAGTGCCCGATCCAGGCTCGGCGAGCGCGTACGGGCGCGTGACGGCTTCCAGACTCCGTGACTGAAGTCGGTAATCAAGGCCACGTAGTCTGGGCCAAGCTTCCGGCCACTCCCTGCTCTAGGCGGGATTCCCTGCTTGATGTCTCGCTTGGTTGAATTGCGGCACTGTTCGATCAACTCATTCTTTGGGTAATCCAGCTCGTCGACAGAATCCGGCAGGTGGGTGCGAATCCCGAAGTAGTCTGCGAATCCCTCATGATCAGCCAGTAGCCACGCTTCAATGGATCTGACTACGAGCCGAAAGCACATTCCGTATTGCCAAGGACGGTCAAGCAGTTGTGACTTGAGCCCAGGAACGCAAATGTCCTGGTCGTCGTGGTCCAGATCGCGAAGCACCAACCAGGGTCGTCGAGCAGCGCTGTCGTTCCAGCCGGGAAGCTTCTGGTCGATCTGGTGCTTATTTCCCGCGATCTTGACTAGATCTAGCGACAAACCCGCTTCGGCCAACAGTCGCGCTGCTATTGGTTCGTCAGCCTTTCCTTCGACCGCACAGAGCACTGGGAACGTCACAGGAGCAAGGACAGCTTCTCAATCCCGGATGGCGTCGTTCGCTGCGCAAGAATCTCATTGAGGCCAAAATCGAGGGCGAGATGATCTTCGATTCCCTCAAGATCGGCGGCCATTATCGCAGTGGTGCCCTCTTTGTCCGGCTGGAGGATGACCACTTCGTCGAGGCCCAGACCCGGGTCAGCCAAGATCTCCATCGAGTGGGTAGACAGGATTGCCTGGGTGCCGCTGTGACGAGTGGCACGACTGAGTAGTGATGGCAGACGGCGCACGATGGCATCATGCAGAGAAAGCTCGGGTTCTTCCATCAATATGACTTGGTTGGTTCGTGAGGACCTTTCAGTGAGCATCCACAGCATTCCGATCAGCCGAAGGGTGCCATCGGAAAAGTCGCTTTCGTCCTGCCAGACAGCGTTTCTGCGCCAGTGATGGTAGGAAGCTTCTAAGTGAGGTGCTCCAGCCGCATCACGGACGAGGCGTAGTTCCTGGAGCTGGGGAACGGCCACTCGCAGTGCTTCATTGATCTTCCTAAGTCGGGCGTCAAGAGTCCTCTTATTTGTCTCGGACATCCGAACCAGTAGGTTTCTCCCAAAGGGGTCCATGTTTCCGTTCTGACCCATATCCGGGTCGCGCATGACTTGGGGGACGAGATGCAAATAGCGGATCCCGACTAGAAACTCGGCAATCTCCCGGAAGTTCTTGTTGGTGTTGACCTGTTCTAGAGCGGTCTGCGTCAGCCGTTCTTTGTCGTTCTCGTCTTCTGGGCTGGGCCTATCGAGCACGATCTCGTCGTTTCGACGGACAATCTCCGAGAAGACAATTGGGCGGTGCCTACCTGCCGGTTCAGACTTGAAACTAAGTTCGTAGGTCCATTCTGTGTTGTTGGCTATGTCACTCAGGCAGATCTCCAGGTTCACACGACCGTGGTTGAAATTCCGAGCAGCTAAACATCGCACCCGCTTGAGTCCGCCACGAACCTCTAGTGCGGGCTGCAAACCTCCACCAGTCGCGGCCACATCGCGCAAGAATCGCAGAGCATCCAGCAAGTTCGATTTCCCCGAGGCGTTGGGGCCGACAACGAACAGGCGGTCGGCAACAGGGATATCGACCGCTTTGAAGTTTCGCCAATTCTTCAGGGACAGGTGGGCGAGGCGCATCCGCTGGCCAGTCTATCCCTGTGGCATGAAGAGCGGCCTTGAGGCAAAGTAAGTCAATGAACTCTGCCACCGCCGCCCCGGTGTTGGAGCTCGATGTCGGGCGGCTGCGGCGGGAGCGGTATGCCAAGTTGCAGGCCCAGATGGCTGCCGACGGGCTCGATGCCCTGGTGTTGCTCCACGGTCCCCACGTGGCCTACGCCACCGACTGCCTCCCCGAGGCCGCCGACGCCACCCACGTCGCGGCCAACCGCCCCGTCGCCGTGGTTCTCGCCGACGAGCCCCAGCCGTGCCTGCTGGGCGGCGATCCCGACGGCCTCGACGTCGACGCCCACCCCGCCGTCTGGCCCGATATCGACGAAGGGGCTGCCGACCTCAGCGCCCAGCTAGACGCCATACTCGGCCAGCACGCCCACGGGGGGCGCGTCGGCATCGACTTGATGTCCGGCGCAATGCTCCGCACCGGCGTGCTGTCTTCTGCCGAGATCGCTGATGCCGCCAACACCCTGGCCGCGGTCAAGCTCCACAAGACCATCGACGAGCTGGCCTGTATTCACCAGGCCCAAGTTCGCACCAGCCGGGCCATGGCCACGGTGCAAGAGGCCTTGGTTCCCGGTGTGCGCCGCAGCGAGCTGGCTGCCGTGTTCCTCCGCCGCCTCCGCGAAGAGGGCATCGACGCCAACATGATCGACGTCATCTTCCAGCCCATGGCCCGCCGCATGGCCGACGGCCCCCGCACCACCACCGGCCATCTGGCCTTCCCCACCTGGTCGGGCGACCCGGTCTACGCCGAGGGCGACCTCATCTGGGTGGACGCCGGCAGCGACTACCACGGCTACGCCTCCGACTTCGGCCGCACCTGGGTGGTCGGCCGCCCGCCCACCCCCGCCGAGCAGCGCTGCTTCGAGCGGTGGCTGGCGGTCATGGACGCCACCTACGCCGCCATCGTCCCCGGAGCCACCTTCGCCGAGGTGTGTGCCGCAGCCACCGCCGCCGACGCCCCCCACCGGCCCGACGGCGACCCCCCGTGGATGCCGCATTTCTACCTGGTCCACGGCGTTGGTGTCGAGAGCGCCGAGATGCCCTTTTTGGGCACCGACAACGGCCCCGATTTCGACGCCGCCCACACCCTGGAGCCCGGCATGGTCATGGTGCTGGAGCCCGCCATCTGGGAAGACGGCACCGGCGGCTACCGGGCCGAGGAGATCGTGGCCGTCACCGACAACGGTTGGATTCCCCTGGGCGGCGGCCACCCCTACGACCCCTTTGAGATGCCCACATGAGCCTGCACCTCCAGCGCCGCACCCGAGCCATCGACGCCCTGGCCGCTGCCGGGATCGACTTCCTGGTGTGCGGGCGACAAGACCACATCAACTACATCACCGGCGCCCATCAACTCTGGACCGCTGGCGCCCGCCCGTTCGGCCCGGTGTGCACCCTGAACACCGCCACCTCAGAGATATTCCTGCTGTCCACCTGGGACGAGGGCGTCCCCGACGACATCGATCTCGACCACCTCCACGGCATCACCTGGAGCGGGGCGATCATCTACCAGCGCCTGGTCGCCACCCCGGGGATAGCCGAGGCCAATCGGGTGGGCATCGACGCCTGGTCTCCCGGCATGGCTGGCCTCCTCAGCGCGGTTGCCCCCAACGCTGAGATCGTCCCCGCCGACGACATCTTGGCCCAAGCCCGCCGCACCAAGCTCCCCTCCGAGGTCGACGCCATCCAGGCTTCCTGCGCTGTGGCCGCTGCCGGTGCCGCCGCGGCCCTCGCCCACCCCGGCTCCGATGCTCAAAGGCTGGCCGCCGGCGTGGAGGCCATGGCCCTGGCCGGGTCGTCCACCCCTGCCGCCGAGCCCCGAGTAGAGGGCCCCATCGTCGACTTCAGCAGCATCCGATCCCACTACGAGGGCGGCCTAGGCCGCACGGCCAACGGCGACCCCGAGCTCACCGCCGGGCTCATCGCGGCCTGCGTCCCCGGCGCCACCGCCGAAGATCTCCGCCGAGCTGCCCCCGACGGCGAATGGCTGGTGCGGGGATGCGGTATGGGCTATGAGCCGCCCGTGATAAACACCCGCTACGGTAAAGGGGAGGTACTGGAAGCAGACATTGTGCTGAGCGTGGGCGCCAGCATCGGCGCCGACCACCGGCGCGACATCGTTCTGGTCACCGAAACCACACCCGAGATCCTCTCTTTGGAGACGGCATGAACCTCAACTACGACGCCTACGACGCCGACAACCACCTCTACGAGCCCATCGACTCGTTCACCCGCCACCTGCCCGAGCGCTACCGCACCGCCATCCGCTACGTGGACATCGAAGGCCGCACCAAGATCGCCATCAACAACAAGATCAGCGAGTACATCCCCAACCCCACCTTCGAGGTGGTGGCCGCGCCCGGCGCCTGGGAGGACTACTACCGGGGCAAGAACACCGATGGCAAGACCCTGCGGGAGCTCACCGGCAAACCCATCCGCTGCCATCCTGGTTTTCGCCATCCCGATGACCGCATCAAGCTGCTCGACGAGCAAGGGGTGTACGGCACCCTGCTGTTTCCCACTCTGGCCTCGCTCCTCGAAGAGCGGATGAAAGACGACATCGAGCTCACCCACGCCGCGGTGTCCGCCTTCAACCGGTGGATGCTCGACGAGTGGACCTTCAACTACCAAGGCCGCATCTTCCCCACGCCGATCATCACCCTGCCCGACCCCCGCAGGGCCATCGATGAGTTGGAGTGGGCCGTCGACAACGGCGCCCGAGCGGTGCTGATCCGCCCTGCCCCGGTGCCCGGACTGAGGGGCTCCCGATCAATGGGCCTGCCCGAGTTCGACGACTTCTGGAATGTGGTCGAGCAGACCGGCATCTTCGTGGCCTGCCATGCCTCCGATTCCGGCTATGACTCCTACGCCAGCGACTGGGAGGGCGGCCGCGACGAGTTCCTGCCGTTCAAGCCCGCCGCCTTCCGCCTGGTCATCAGCCACGGACGCCCCATCTTCGACACCATGGCGGCCATGATCTGCCACGGTCTGTTCGAGCGCCATCCCAACCTGCGGGTGGCCTCCATCGAAAACGGCTCCACCTGGGTGGCCCCGCTGCTGTTGGAGCTGTCCGATGCCTACTCCAAGATGCCCCAAGAGTTCGCCGAAGACCCGCTGGAAACCTTCCGCCGCCACATCTCGGTCAGCCCGTTCTATGAGGAGGACATCTCCGGCCTCATCGACCACATCGGCATCGACCGGGTGCTGTTCGGCTCCGACTTCCCCCACCCCGAAGGACTCGGCAAACCGCTCGACTTCGTCAAGGAAGTCGAAGACCGCAGCGCTGAGGACCAGCGCAAGGTCATGTCTGAGAACCTCAAAGAGCTCCTCACTCTCCGACCGGCTGCATGAGCGAACCCACTGAATCAACTACGGATTCCAGCGTCTTCTCGCGCTCCGACACCGACGAGGCCTCCGAGGCCGAGCGCACCAAAGGCCTGATCGAACCCGTCGCGCTGGGGGAGTGGATGGACGCCCAAGGCCTCCCCGGCCAGGGCGAGCCCATCACCAGCCGGTTCATCTCCGGCGGCGCCTCCAACGAGATCTTCGAGATCTGCCGGGGCGAGCATCGCTGGGCCCTGCGCCGCCCGCCCCGCAAAGTCCCCGACGGCCGCAACGAGACCATGATGCGGGAGTTCCGCATCCTCTCGGCGTTGGCCGACACCGACGTCCCCCACGCCCGGGCCGCGGGTGGCACCGACGACACCAGCATCATTGGGGCCGCCTTCTACCTCATGGACTTCGTCGACGGCTGGTCGCCCATCAGCGAGCCCGGCTGGCCCGAGCCGTTCGCCTCAAACATGGACGCTCGCCCCGCCCTGGCCTACGAGCTGGTCGACGCCATCGCCCGGCTGTCCAAGGTCGACTGGCAGGCCAACGGCCTCGAGGGCCTGGGCCGCCCCGAGGGATTCCACGAGCGCCAAGTCGACCGCTGGTACGCCCACCTCAACCGCTTCAAGTTCCGCGACATCCCCGGCCTCGACACCGCGGGCGACTGGCTCAGGGGCCGCACCCCCCGCAGCTACACCCCGGGCATCATGCACGGCGACTACCAATTCGCCAATGTCATGTTCCACCACGGCGCCCCCGCGAGGATGGCCGCCGTCGTCGACTGGGAGATGGGCACGGTGGGGGACCCGCTGCTCGATCTTGCCTGGGTGGTCATGAACTGGCCCGAAGACGAGGCCAGCCGCCCTTCGGTGGGCTACGTCGACTACGAGGGCCTGCCCTTCCGCGACGATCTGCTGGAGCGCTACGCCATCATGTCGGGCCGCGACGTCGACGAGATCGACTACTACGTGATCCTGGCCCGCTTCAAGCTGGCCATCGTGCTCGAGGGCGGCTACGCCCGCTTCGTGGCCGGCGGCGCCGACAACCCCCGCATGGAAGCCTTCGGCCGCGTCGTCCTAGACCTTGCCCGCGACGCCGCCGCTCTAGCCCAAACCACTCAGCTCTAGCCGCTCTCCGACTAACCGATTAGGCGTCCCACACCACCGACAGGGTGGCGGGCGCCCGGAAGGCCAACCCGGCGATGGGCGATACCTCGGCGTCGGGGTCGAGGCGCAGGTTGGGGAGGCGGTCTAGCAGGCATTCCAGCACTGCCCGCATCTCCATGCGGGCCAGGTGGATGCCCAGGCACAAATGCGGCCCGGTGGCGAACGCCAGATGCGCTTTCGGCTCCCGGAAGATGTCGAACCTCTCTGGGTTCTCCCAACGGGATGGGTCGTGGTTGGCCGAGCCCAAATTGGGGTTCACCGCCGTTCCCACCTCGATTTCGATGCCGTCCACCACCGCGTCCGCAGCCGCGGTGCGGGTGATCCCGGTCAGCGGTGCCTCCCACCGAAGTGCCTCCTCCACCGCCGCCGTCACCAGCGACCGGTCGGCCCGCACGGCATCAAACTGCTCCGGGTTCGACAGCAGCCCAACCATCATGTTGCTGGCCGCCCGGTAGGTGGTCTCCGCCCCGGCGGGCAGCAACAGTCGGCAAAAGGCAATGATCTCGTCGTTGGTCAGCCGCTGCCCGTCCAGCTCGGCGTGGGCCAAGAGGCTGATCAGATCCTCCTGCGGCTCAGCCCGACGATCTTCCACCACCGGCTCCAGGTACGCGTACAGCCATTGCGAAGCCGCGAACCCCCGCTCGATGTGGGTGGCCATGTTGGTGATCTCCACCGCCCGCCGGTAGAAGGCGGGCAAGTCTGACTCCGGCAGTCCTAGTACGATGGCAATCACATGCACGGGAAACACGAACATCAACTCGTGCACCAAATCGGCCCGCCCCCGATCAGCGAAGGCGTCGATGTAGTGGTTCAGCACCGGGTTCACTATCTCGCGCTCCCAGCGCTCCATCTCCCGGCGGGTGAACGCCTGCTGAAGCAGCCTGCGGTACTGCCCATGCTCGGGCTCGTCCATCTCCAAGATGGTGTGCCCCATCACCAGGCCCATCGAGTCGGCATAGCCCGCGGAGGAGAACGTGGCCCCGTCTCGCAGCGCCGCCTCCACTCCGTCGTACGACAGCACGTTCACGATCTTGCGCTCCCCGGCCATCAGGTCGCTCACGCTGACGGTTCCCAGCATCTCCGACATGCTGCCCCAGTGGACCGGGCACTTGGCCAAGAGCTCGGAGTAGATCGCATAGGGGTCAATCGAATGGTCAGTCCCCTGGGCTTGGTCGAAGGCGTCGAACGGGTCGTACCCTTCGTCACCGGGTTCGGGGGCCCGGGCGGCCGCTAAAATCTCCCCCGGTGTCATCTCGAACTTCATAGCGAGCCACTGTAAATCCAACCGAGAGAGCGCGGTAGTCCCATGGCCATCGATTTTTCCGTAGAGCCCGAGTTCCAAGAGAAGCTCGACTGGATGGACACCTTCGTCACCACCGAGATCGAGCCCATCGACCTCTATTTCCGGGGCGAGGTCAACCCCTTCGACCGCACCAACGACACGGCCAACGCCCTGATCCGACCGCTCCAAAAGCAGGTGCAAGACCAGGGCCTGTGGGCCTGCCACATGGGCCCCCACCTAGGCGGCCTCGGATACGGCCAGGTCAAGCTGGCTTTGATGAACGAGATCTTGGGCCGGGCGCTGTGGGCCCAGGTGGTATTCGGCTGCCAGGCCCCCGACTCGGGCAACGCCGAGATCATCGCCCACTACGGCACCGACGAGCAGAAGGAGCTCTACCTCCAGCCCCTGCTCGACAGCAAGATCTCCTCCACCTACGCCATGACCGAGCCCCAGGGCGGCTCCGACCCCAACTACTTCACCTGCTCGGCTCACCGCGACGGCGAAGAGTGGGTGATCAACGGCGAGAAGTGGTTCGCCTCTAACTTCAAGTACGCCAAGTTCATGATCGTCATGTTGATCACCAACCCCGATGTGCCGGTGTACCGGGGCTCGTCGATGATGCTGGTGCCCACCGACACCCCCGGCATCGAGGTGGTGGCCAACGTCGGCCTCGGCACCGAGGACTTGGAAGACGGCGACCACGCCTATCTCCGGTTCAACGACGTGCGGGTGCCAGCCGAGAACCTTTTGGGCGACGAGGGCTCGGGCTTCAAGATCGCCCAAACCCGCCTCGGCGGCGGCCGGGTCCACCACGGCATGCGCTCGGTGGGCGTGGCCCAGCGGGCCCTCGACATGATGTGCGAGCGGGTGCTGTCTAGGGAGACCAAGGGCTCGCTCATCGGCGAGAAGCAGTCCATCCAGCACTGGATCGCCGACTCCTGGATCCAGATCCAGCAGTTCCGCCTCCAAGTGCTCCACACCGCCTGGCTGATCGACAACGAGGGCGACTACGCCAAGGTCCGCCAGCACATAGCGGGCGTCAAGGTGGCCACCCCCAAGGTGCTGATCGACGTGGTGTACCGGGCCATGCACGCCCACGGCTCCCTCGGCGTTTCCAACCTCATGCCGCTGACCTCAATGTGGATGAGTGGCCCGGTCATGGGCATCGCCGATGGCCCCACCGAGGTCCACAAAGACACCATCGCCAAGACCATCCTCAAGAGCTACAAACCCTCCGACGGCCTCTTCCCCTCCCAACACCTCCCCACCCGAATAGCCACCGCCCGTCAATACATCGAATCCCGCATAGAACACGAGATTGCAAATCTCTAACCCCCTCCCCAAGAAGCGCTGAGATGCCCAACGGAGGCGGGGCGGCGGCCCAAAAATTGGGTCGTGGTGGGGGGTGGCCCGGCTCAGGGCGCCCGCCGCCCGGAGCTCTGCGAGGACGGCGGGCTGGGCCGGGACAGGACCCGCCACCACGACCCATCAAAAACAGTCCGCCGCCCCGCCGGTGGAAGGTAACGACCTACCTCCGAGTAGGAACCCGCCCAAAGATGTACCCCAACCCCACAATCCCCAATCCGATCACGACCCCCCGCCACGTCCACGAGCTGAGAGCAAGCCCGGAACTCAGCCCCACCGCGACCACGATCATCGTTCCGGCAATCACCTTCGCTCGCCACGGCATCCCTAGACCAGACCGATAGTCGGCCACCAATTTCCCTACGCCAGGCAGATTCAGCACCCAACGCTCCATCCGTTCGCTCGAACGGCTGAACGCGGCGGCAGCCATGATGAAGAACACCGTCGACGGCAGCCCGGGCACGATCACCCCGATTGCCCCCACGGCGACACACACCAACCCGCCAACAACCCACAGCCCCCGTACCAGCGGGTTCTGAGCCACTTTGGAGTGGCCGGATGCCTCAGAGTCGCCGGGGTCAGCCGGCGAGTTCGATGAAGTCACCGACTGTCAGGTAGCACAGCAGTCCGATCACCAGCACGTTCACCGTGCTCACCGGCCACTTCAGCCGATGGTCGGCCCGCCAGAACCGCCGAATGCTCAACACGTTGAACACGATGGCCACCAGCCCAATCGGCGCACTCAAAGCCGGCCCCACTGAATCGGACAACCCCAGTACCGGCAGCAGGAAAGGGAGCACCAGGTAGGTCAGCAGGCAGCGGATTCCCGACACCACCATCGACTGGCTAAACCGCCGTTCGGCCGTACTGGGTGCCTCTACTTGGGCCGGAGCGGTATCAACGGTCACTTACCCTCAGTCTCCCACTCACACCTCATCCCCGTCTCACCGGATGACCGGTTTCATTAGCATGACCACACCATGAACCGGGCACCGCTTCTACCTGTACTTATGGTCGCCCTCGCCCTCATTGCCGCTGCCTGCGGCGGTGACGACGACGATCAGCCCGCCACCCCAACCACGCCTGCGCCCGCCGCCACCACCCAGCCCGCCGAGCCAGCCCCGACGCCCGCTCCCACAACCGAGCCCGACACCGCCCCCGCGGGCCCCACTTGCGACTGGCCCATGTGGGGCCACGGCATTAGCCGCACCTTCTCCTACCCCTGCGACAGCGACATCAACCCCGACACCGCCGGCGACCTGCGCCGCATCTGGTTCTTCAACACCAGCGACGTGGTCACCGCCGCCCCGGTAGTAGTCGATGGCGTGCTCTATGTGGGCGATTGGGCCGGCCGGTTCTACGCCCTCGACGCCGCCGACGGCACCGAGATCTGGCACTACGACGCCGAGTATCACGACAACGTCTACGCCGGGCAGATCACCTCGTCGGCCTCCTACACCCTCATCGACGGCACTCCCGCGGTGGTGTTCAACGCCGGGCGCACCATCCACGCCCTCAACGCGGCCGACGGCACCGAGATCTGGACCCACGCCCTGGGCGAGCCCGGCTGGCCCACCGAGCTGGAGACCACTCCCATCGTGGTGGACAACCGGGTGATCGCCACCTTCGACACCCACAACGCCCCCTTCCCCGCAGGGGTGGTGGCCCTTGACCTGGCCACCGGCGAGCTGCTGTGGCACTTCGACCTCGAAGGCGGCGACCACAAAGGCTGCGGGGGAGTGTGGGGATCGCCCTCGGTCGACCTGGAGCGCCGCCTCATGTTCGCGGGCAGCGCCAACTGCCCCATCTCCCCCGAGGGCTGGGGCCCCTACACCGAGGCCCTTTTCGCGGTGGACATCGACACCGGCGAGCCGGCTTGGAGCTTCCAGCCCCACCCGCCCAACAACGACGACTCCGATTTCGCCGGCGTGCCGGTGCTGTTCACCGCCAACGGCCAAGACCTGGTGGGCCTGGGCAACAAAGACGCCGTGTTCTACGTGGTCGATCGCGACATTGGCGAGCTGGTGTGGAGCACTAGGGCCACCAACGACAACGTGATCCGCCCCAACTTCGCCAGCGGCGGGTTCATCGGACCGGCCGCCTACGCCGATGGTATCATCGCCGGCGGCACCGGCGTAGCCGACTGCCCGTGCATGCACGCCTTCGACGCCGCCACCGGCCACATCGTCTGGCAGCAGCCCGCCGTCGGCCCCACCTACTCGCCCACCACCGAGGTGAATGGGGTGGTGTTCGTGGGCTCGCTCGACTTCACCCTGCGGGCCCTGCGCCTCGACAACGGCGATGTCCTGTGGTCCGACGAGCTCACCGGGCTCATCTCCGGCGGAGTGGCCATCGTGGGCAACGACATGTGGGCCGTCGCCGGATTCCGCGAGCCCGGTTCGCCCGGCCCCTCGGAGACCTCCGGCGTGTTCCGCTACACCGTGACGCCCGAGGTTGAGGCCGCCCCCCAAACCGCCCCCGAACAAGCCCCCGAGCCCGAAGCCGGCCAAGTCCGCCTGGCGCAAGCGTCGGGCCGCTGCATCGACGCTCCCTGCGACGTCGGCTTCGACTTCAAGACCCCGCCGCCGGGCACCGACCCCCAACTCACGCTGTCGATCCAAACCGACCCCTTCGAGCTCACCGTTGCCTCCAGCGGCCTCGGCGACCCCGCCGCCTGGCTCCGGTCCGGGAGCGACGTCGCCGCCGTCGGCGCCTCGGCCTACGGCGTGCTGGTTTCGGAGCGTGACGACCGCCCCTCAGGCGGCTACCTGTGCGTCCTCGACGACACCGGCGGCTGCATCGCCCGCACTGTGCCCCGGCCGGGCGCCTCCTACAACCGCATCAGCCTGCTGGCCCTGCACGACACCACCGTGATCCCCGGCCCCGCCGACGGCTTCGACCGCCTGGTGGCCAGCATCGGCTTCAACCCGCCGCTGCAAACCGAGCCCCTCGACCCGCCCACCTACCTGGTGTTCAGCCCCCAGGGCAACAACCTGGTGGTATACGGCGACAACGGCGCCACCCACCGGCTCATCACCAACGCCCGGGAGGACCCCGACGGCCGCGACATCAACGGCCAGGTGTGCTTCACTGACGAGGGCCGCTTCATCGCCGGCGAAGACACCGGCCAGCCCGAGGTCCCCGCCGGTTTCGGCATCTTCCAGCTCGACGGCGACACCCTGGACACCCTCACCGCCAACCAGATCGGCAAGCTCACCCCCGATTTCGAAGCCGCGGAGAACCAGCCCGAGCCTTACGGCTGCGCCTTTTTGCCCGACGGCCGCCTGCTCACCACCGACGTGGGCAACCAAGCGTCCGGCCCGGGCACCGGCCAGCTCACCGTGTGGTTCCCGCCCTACGACGGCGCCCGCTGCGTGGTGGCCGACGACATCGCCACCGCCCAGCAACTGGCCGCCGACGGCGACGATGTGCTGGTGGCCTCGGCCCGCCCGCCCACCATCGGCGTGCAGCGCTATTCCAACCTCCCCCGCAGCGCGGAGGAGTGCGACCTCGCCGCGGTCACCGTCG
>Ga0209544_1000092_pt1 | contig 133784 bp, 117 predicted proteins | sample MesohylPK_FD_187297 | JGI IMG/M metagenome (GOLD analysis project Ga0209544, IMG submission 187297) | Host-associated microbial community of the marine sponge Aplysina aerophoba from Gulf of Piran - sponge mesohyl, lysed by proteinase K... | ecosystem: Host-associated > Porifera > Sponge >... | reverse complement strand
CTGAGTCAAGAAGAACAGGGTAACGTTTCGCTGGCATCACAGACTCCAACTGAAAGGATTTATTACGGTGACACGCAGCATACCCGTTTTTACAATAACTGTCAATAGAAACTTGACTCACTACTAGTAGTAAAGAATTGGAAAGTGACGTAAAAAAGATAGCAGGTAGTATTGGTAACATAACCAGAGAAGCGACTGAACAGGGAGTTGATTGCAATATGGATGAAATCCTCACGAGAACCGACAATTTGCTCACGCGTTTTAATGAAATTTGGAAGCCTAATTTAAAATCCTGAAGCGTGGGTTTTAATTTTTTTTAGAAGGATTTGGAGGTGTGTTACGCTTAATTTCAAGCAGTAAAAATTTGGACACCCGCGCGACATTAGCGGAAAAACTTAAAAGGATGATTTAAAAATGGCAGAACAAATACACGAATTGTTTAATGGTCAAAAGCGATATCGGGTTCCCCGTTACCAACGGCGTTATGTATGGCGGAACGAGAATTGGGAGGCACTTTGGCGAGATCTTACCCAACTTCCGGATAGTAGGAAGCATTTTACTGGCAGCATTATAACAAAATCCGACGGCAATGACAGTGGAGATATAATTATTATTGATGGGCAACAGCGCTTAATAACCTTTCAAATCATATTTCGCCTCATTCAAGATTTATGGGAATCAGGGCAATATTCGCCTTGTAATATGGACGGGACGCAGCTTCAGAGGCGTATATTTGAGGTAGAAGCTTACACACAACACGATGAAATACCAGGTAGATATAGATTCCTTATTACAAAAGAAGATGATAGAAATGCATTCAAATCAGTAATTTCAGGAGAATGCTGGAAACAAGAGATAGTAAACCCAGGTTTACCTTCAATAAAAGAATCTTTTAAATTATTATATGATAGAGGATTTAAAAATGGGGATAGAAATGAACAATCAGCACCAAATCCCATTCAGACAGCTTATGGATATTTCGGGTGGGAGATTACAAAGCGTTTGGATGAGAAAGGCCCCGACGAATTACTTAAACTAGTTCGTAATTTAAGATATCAGTTTCATGTTAACATTGCAAACCTTGAAGGTGATGATGATCCCCAGCAGGCATTCGGATCATCAAACGGTACAGGTGTACCCCTTGACGAATTTGATCTTCTCAGGAACGATCTTTTTTTAAGAGTTAAAGATTCACAAACGCAAGATGTTTTATATGATAAGCATTGGAGAATTTTTGATGATAATCCGTTTTGGGTAGGAAGCAGACCAGACGAGTTTTTGAAGAATTTTCTCATGGCAAAACTAGGCCCCGAGGTTTTCAACTTAAAGGACTTTAAAGGCAGAGTATTTCACGATGTATATAAGGGGTTATATCATAAGAAATTAGAGGAACAACTTGACGATAAGTTAAAACATCCGGCTTATCTCAAATGTTGGGAAGATCTAGAAAGTTGTCGCGGGGCCAAAGAACTATTTGAATATCTGGGTAAGAAGGAATTTGTTGAATTTGTGGAATTAACCACTTACGCTCAAACTTATCAAAAGATGGAAAATTCTACCACTAGCATCGGCCGCCGCAAACAATTTTACAAGGATCTTAATAGGATTTTTAAAAATCTGGATGTCACTAGTTTACCTCCCTTCCTATTATACCTAGAAAATGAGTTAGAGGTGGATGAGGAAGAACGTGATCAAGTTTACAAAATCTTGGAATCTTATGTCCTACGGTGCCAGTTGCGGGCGGGTGTTAATGAAGATAATACTATAGATCAGAAAACAGATACCTTGTTTATTGAGACAATTGATGATGAGGGGGCCATTAATGTTAAAGGCCCTATGATTGCACAGAAAATCGCAGAATACTTAGATTCCAATGGAGATGGCCCAAAATGGAGAAAGAACGGAGCGATTAAGAGTGGTCTACGGAGTGCCGCGTATCAAATAAAGTATAATTATACTGTTGTAGAGTACGTTTGGAAGATGTTCCGTTATATATTCTATCGAATCGAAGGTGAAATACGACAAGATGCTAACTTCATGCCATTTGAGGAATTTATTGAGTCTTTTTCTTCTCAAGTATATCTCAGACCCATGTTCAGAGGCCAAAAACCCACAATTTCGTATAATATAGGGAATTTAACTTTTGGGACAGAGACAGTACCATCGAATTTTTCGCCGCGCGAGAAAAGGGAAATTTTATTGCAGGACGAGGAGGCGATCCTTGAGTTGAATCGAAAAATTGAAGATACTGAGACATGGAGTACTGCACAAATTGAGGCGAGAGAAAAAAAACTATTAAGTTATTTTGATAAAATATGGCCTCCTCCAGAATGCTTTATAAACCAAAAATCTGAGCCCAGAACCCAAATAGCCACTGGTCAGAATTCCAACGTCAAAAACAAACGTCCGTGGGTTTCTATGATTCAGACACCTTGCGTGATTGTGTCTTATCAGGATAGAAAACAATCGGAAACCGTTACATTTGATGATAATAGTTTGTTTGTGTGTTCATTAGATGCCTGGCAAGATCTAGCTCACTGCATCGAAATCGTAGGTGATGTAAACAAAAAGCAGCTTAAACCCCCACAGCAGCAATCCGAACAGTTTAGTATTGAGGATAGGTTCCTCAAACCAGCACGCGAGGAACAAGCGATAGTTTCTCTTGTTACTCGTTATGGACATCTACTTCAGGGCAGGGTAGAAGACATTTACGAAGAGGCAATCTGTATGGAAATCGGAGAACACCAAGTAATTGTACTCAGAACCGGTCTGTTCGAATTCACAACAGAGATCCTATATGAAGGTGTCGTTAAGGATTGGAAGCCAGACAACTTATTCGGTTCTATAAAATGTCAATCCATTCCAGATAAGATTATTGAGGTGAAATCTGAGTTTCTAGACCAAAGTATTGTATCACGGAAACTGCTACCAAACATGAAAGTAACTTTTAACCTGAACATAGTTCAAGGAGATGGACATTCACATTTTCAAGCACTCGAAGTTGAGCCTATCACAAAGGATAATTTACGCGAAGGAAGGATAAAATTATTTAGACAGGAAAAGGGATCCGGCATCATAATACTCAATGACAGCACGGAAGAAATCTATCTGAATAAGTCTCAGGTTCCTCCTGAAGACCGATCTGGGCTGAAAAAAGATCAACAAGTAGAATTTAACATAGTAGAAACAGTAGAAGGGAAGAATTCTGCTGCGATCAATGTCAAGGTGGTCAAATAAACAACGGAATCACATGGGTCCAAAAGCAAATTTCGCGTATCATCCAGATTATTTTAACCATGACGCATTTTCCGATATTTTACACAAATGTCCCTCCAATCAATAGGTTTGCCTTTGTTTTCTAAGGATTGCCAACTCAACGACACCTTTGCAAGATGGCTTAAATGTTCGGTTTCTTGCCAACATGAATCGAAACGATACCGAATGTTTTTCGATAGAACTGTACATCTGTCAGTCCGCACTGCTCCATAACCGCTTTCAACGCATCGCAATTCGGGAACTTCATGACGGAACGCGGAAGATACCCGTAGGCGTCGTCCTCGTTTCGGGAAATAAGGTTTCCAACAAAAGGTAGAATCTTGGTGAAATAGAAATAGTAGAGACTCCGAAATAGCGGATTCACGGGCTGTGTAAACTCCAGGATAACAACCCTACCTCCGGGTACCGCAACGCGCGCCATCTCGCGTATCCCCATCTCCAAATCTGATACATTTCGGATACCGAAACCGACAGAAACAACGTCAAAAATATTGTCTGAAAAGGGAAGAGTGAGTGTGTCTGCTGCCAGAAAGTCGGTGCCTGTCTTTCGGTTCTTTCGTTCCACCTTCTCATCGCCGATGACCAGCATCTCAAAGCAGAAGTCTGAAGCGATGACAAAACCTTCCGTCCCAATTTTATCAGCATACGCGAGGGCAAGTTCACCAGTGCCGGTGCAGACATCCAGCACCTTGCTTCCTAAACCAACACCGCTCGCCTTGACTGTTTCACGCCGCCAAGCACCGTCGCGTTTGAGACTTAATAGTGCATTGAGGAGATCGTAGTGACGAGCGATCGCTGAGAACAGATTCTTGATCCGATGGGCATGCATAGTTACATTCGCAATTCTGCACCTAACTCCCGGTTCAGGCATTTGACGACCTCATTGTGGAGGGCATTGACCGCTTTATCTGTCAACGTTTCGGTCGCAGAATGATAGGTGATGGTATAGGCAAGGCTCTTCTTACCTTCTGGAACCTGTTCACCTTCATAAACATCAAACAGACGAACCGAGTCTACAGCGTCTCCACCCGTTGTATAGATAAGTTCTGTCGGCATATCTGACAGTATCGCCTTATCTACGACGATCGCAAGGTCGCGCGCGACCTTTGGGTAGATGGAAATCGGTTCAGAGCGTTTGGTAAATATAGCCGCATCCGTTAAGCCTTCAAGGTCAAATTCAAAGAGATACGCCTTATACGGTAAGTCGTAATTTTCGAGAACCTCTGGATGTACTTCTCCGAAGACCCCGATCTGTCTATCACCCAACAGCACTTCTGCGTTTCTACCCGGATGGAGGGTGAGGGCATCCGTCTTTTGTAGCGTCCAATCCACAATGCCGCATACCTCCAGTATCCCTTCTACAAGTCCTTTGATGTCAAAGAAATCTGGAGATCGGTACGGATCGCTATAGACCCCTTCCCCAATCTGTCCGGCAAGAACACCCGTAACGCGTTCCGGCTCTGTCTCTTCACCATCGTGGATGAATACACCTCCGATTTCAAAGAGCGCGATAGTGTCTATCTGGTGATTACGGTTGCGCTGTGCGTTTTCGAGCAGCCCCGGCATTAGTGTTGTGCGTAGCACCGACATCTCTGGACTCAGCGGGTTACGGAGTTGCAAAGTGTTGCGAAGCGGGTCGTTCGCGTTCAACCGGATTTTATCAAAATAATTGGGATCGCAGAAACTATAGTTCACCGCTTCCATCATTCCAGCCGCGAGAAGAAAATGTTTGATACGCCTGCGAACTTCTGTCTTCGGGTTCGACGTCGGGACAGGAATATCGCCTTTGGGCAATGTTGTCGGAATATTGTCATAGCCGTAGACCCGCGCGATTTCCTCGATGAGATCGACTTCGCGGGTAACGTCAGACCTGAACGTCGGCACAACGACTTGATAGACATCTCCGGTAGCGTCCATGTCGAAACCGAGACGGTTTAAAATTTGTACCATCTCTGCTGCTTCGATTGTCGTTCCTAATACGAAATTGACGCGTTCAGGGCGGAGTTGTATTTCGGTCAAGGGCGGCTGCCCTGGATAGACATCAACGATGCCGTCACAGATGGTGCCACCTGCCAATTCGGCGATGAGTTGTGCCGCACGGTCGAGAGCAGCGAGGACAACCCCCGGATCAGCACCACGCTCAAATCTGTAGGAGGCTTCCGTACTGATTCCCAACGCCTTTGCAGTCGCACGAATACTGGATGGATTGAAATAGGCACTCTCCAGTAGGACATCGCAGGTCGTTTCGGTGATTTCCGAATCGTAGCCACCCATAATTCCAGCGAGTGCAACAGGTTTTTCGGCATCCGCGATGACAAGCATATCGGGTGTGAGTTTGCGTTCAACTTCGTCGAGAGTTGTTATGTGTTCACCGTCCGTCGCGCTGCGAACAACAATACGGTTCTCTGTGAGCTTGTGATAATCGAAGGCATGGAGCGGCTGTCCATATTCCATTAAGACGAAGTTGGTGATATCAACAATGTTGTTAATAACGCCTATACCAACAGACTCAAGTCGCTGTTGCAACCATGCTGGGGATTCCGTCACCTTAACACCTTGAATGACGCGTGCTGCGTAACGCGGACAAAGATCTGGCGCATTGATTGTAACAGACGTTAAGTCTTGGGCGTTGATGTCACTTTCCTTCAGATCAACAGTAGGTAGTTTTAAAGGATTTCCGGTTTCCGCTCGGATTTCGCGTGCAACACCAATCAGGCTCAGGCAATCGGGACGGTTGGGTGTAATTTCCAGTTCAAATACGACATCGTCCAATCCGAGAGCCTCTGAAAGAGGAGTCCCAAGTGGTATGTCCGTCGGTAATTCCATCAAACCAGCGGTGTCGTCAGAGAGCCCTAACTCCTTTTCAGAGCAGAGCATCCCTTGCGAAGTCTCGCCGCGTAGTTTTGCGTGTTTGATTGTCAAGCCGATAGGTAGTGTTGCACCGATTGTAGCAACGGGCGCGTGCATTTCCTCTCGGACATTCGGGGCACCGCAAACAATCTGAAGTTCCTCAGTCCCACCAGTATTTACCTGACAGAGAACAAGTTTATCGGCGTTTGGGTGTGGTCGGATCGAGGTAACGCTACCGACAATTACACCTTCGAGCTCGTCTCCGGGATGCTTAATGGATTCAACCTCAATGCCTAACATCGTTAACCGATCGGCGAGTTCGCCCGGAGAAAATTCAAAATTGATGTAGGCTTTAAGCCAATTTAGGGTCACGTTCATCAAAGTTTTTCGGTCTGGAAACCCCCGATTTTAATAGCGGAGGGAAACCGTCCTTTTTTAAGCAAAGTTTATGATGGTTTTATTACGTTAACGGGTATGTTCCAATTTGGATTTTTCAAGGCATTTCCCTCAAACGGATCACCGAGCGAGAAGGATTTCCACAGAAAATGTGCTGAAAAGTATCGATAAGCCGATAGACAATAAAGTAGTTACTTACTTCATATTTTCTTTCCATAAAAGAACTGGCGGCATTGTAGCCGCCAGCGATTCGTAGAAGTTGTGAATAGGGTTTGCTACTATTGTTGTCCTTTCAGTTCACCCCACGTAACAGCGAGTCGGTCGCGCGGGTCAACTGGAGTTGCTGGACTTGACGCTTCTCGGAAGTAGTCAAAAGTAACAGTCATCGTCCCCGGACCTTCGCCGTCGCAAATGCCGACGTAGATGCCAACCTCAAGCGGTTCTGCGAGTTCGTTGGTCGCTTTACTCACCGAGACCCAGTCGCCTTCTGCATTCGGTTTGAACCATGACTCGTAATCGTCGCCATCGCGTTTGATGCGCAGTTCAAGCGGAATAACACCTTGATCTGGCTTATAGCCCGCCAGTTCACCGATATATCCCAAACCCTCATCATCGTTTTCACGGCGTTGGTATTGAAGGACCGCGTTGTTGTCGTCCGCACCACGCCCCCATAACTTCAAGGTCACCCACTGGCCATCTCTGCCTTGGTGATCCTGTGTTGTTGCAGAATACACGACAATGCCAGCGACAGTGCAAGCATCGGCGTAGTCAACAACCATTGACGTTTCTATGTCAAACTGGTCCTGGTCTGTGACTTGATAGAAACGTGTGGTGGTATCGGCACCCCATAAGTCCTGGTTGAAGCCTGCCTCGGCAACGAGAAGTCCATCCTTCAGTTCCCAAGGACTCTTATCACCGTCCTTGACCTGCCAGAAGGATTGAAGGTTTTGACCTGTACCATTGAATTCGTCGCTCATCAAGGTTTGCGAGAAAACGCCGGGGATGAGACATACAGACAAAAACAAAATTGTAGCTATACAAATAATCTGTTTCATTAAGATATCCTTTCTAATTTTTTGCGTACGGGACGATATTTTTCGGTATCCAATAGAATTCGTTTACCCCTCAGATGACTCTTGGTACGTCCGTACAGATGATTCATCTAAAATATATTAACACATTGCTTGGAAGAAAATCAACTTTTTTCATGTAGTCTCGTAATTAACTTCTAACTTCATATTTTGTTTTTATAAAAGAACTGGCGGCATTGTAGCCGCCAGCGATTTGTAGAAGTTGTGAATAGCGTTTACTGCTATTGCTGTCCTTTCAGTTCACCCCACGTAACGGCGAGCCTTCCACGCGGATCAACCGGAGTTGCCGGACTTGACGCTTCTCGGAAGTAGTCAAAAGTGACGGTCATCTTACCAGCAGCACTTTCGCCTTCGCAGATGCCGACGTAGATACCGACTTCAAGGGGTTCATCGAGTTCGTTAGTCGCTGTACCGACCGAGACCCAGTCGCCTTCTGCATTCGGTTTGAACCACGACTCGTATTCGTCGCCGTCGCGCTTGACTCGTAATTCAACCGGAATCACACCTTGATCTGGCATGTAATCGGGTTGTGTGCCAACATATCCCAAAGCGGCATCGTCATTTTCACGACGTTGATATTGGAGCACTGCATTGTTATCTTGTGCAGCACCGCGCCCCCACAACTTCAATGTGACCCACTGACCATCACGGTCCTGGTGATCCTTCGTTGTCGCAGAATACACGACAATGCCAGCAACAGTGCAAGCATCTGCATAATCAACGACCATTGACGTTTCAATATCAAACTGATCCTGGTCTGTGACTTGATAGAAACGTGTGGTGGTATCATCACCCCACAAATTCTGGTCGAAACCAGCCTCGGCGACGAGAAGTCCATCCTTGAGTTCCCAAGGACTCTTATCGCCGCCCTTGACCTGCCAGAAGGACTGAAGGTCTTGACCTGTCCCACCGAATTCATCGCTCATCAAGGTTTGTGCGAAAACGCCAGGGATGAGACATACAGACAAAAACGAAATTGTAGCTATACAAATAATCTGTTTCATTAAGATATCCTTTCTAATTTTTTGCGTACAGGACGACATTTTTCGGTACTCAAATGGGATCCTTTTACCCCTTAGATGACTCTTGGTGCGTCTGTACAGATGATTCATCTGAAATATATTAACACATCAATTAGAAAAAAATCAACTTTTTTCGGACTGTTTCGTAATTAACAATACAATGTGGAAAAGAAAAAGTGGATCTCCTTGCAATTCGTGCTAAGACTATGTTAAAATGCAGAATTGATATGAATAGCACTCTGAATTAAAGTTGTGTCCTTTAGGAGGTCGTTTATGAAGGTAGGTATTCGGGACGGGATGTTGCCCGTTTCCTTTGAAGAATCGTTTCAGAAGGCGAAAGAAATCGGGTTTGATGGTGTCGAGATTTGCATGGGAGTCAACTACCGTGAACATTTGCTCTGGCAAGATGGTGGGATTGACAAGGTGAACGGTTTGGCAGAAGCCGCTGGTGTTGAGGTATCTTCGCTGTCACCAGGTGGTTTCACTGCGTATTCATTTATGCATCCGACCGATAGTACGCGGACCGAGGGAATTGCAAAATTGCAATATCTGGCAGAGACGTGTCCGAAACTCGGAGCGAAGGTGATTCTGGTGCCGTTTTTCGGGAATGGTAAGATCGAGGATGAGCACATCGGCGAATCACGGTTTCTTGATGGGTTGAAAGCGGCGGCTGAAACCGCTGAGAAACACGGTGTTTTCTTTGCTATTGAATCAACTTTAAGTGCGGAGCAACATCAACAGATCATTGATAACGTCGGTTCGTCAGCTGTCGGGGTTTATTACGATATGGGGAACGCTACAGGATTCGGCTTCGATTCACCGTCTGAAATTCGGAGTTTGGGCGGGGCAATTACACAGATGCACATCAAGGATACCGGCGGCAATCACGCGGGTGAAGGCGATGTAGACTTTCCAGCCGTCTTTGAGGCTGTGCATTCCGTTGGATACGATAGTTGGTTTGTATTGGAAACACCCGGTAAAGATGATCCGGTTGCGTCCGCAGCGAAAAACCTCGGTTTTGTGAGAAATAGTTTTTGAGGCAGGGACAGGGTGACATTCGTTATTAGAAATTTATGCACTTCAATATTGGAACCCATCTCATGATGGAGGAGCTGGCATGAACAGCCCAAAAACGATAGCCCCACGCTCCGAAAGTAGGAAGCTACTGTCCCTACCGACGCGGCAAGCGGAGCAACTCTTTCAAAGTTACGAGAAGCAGCAGCAGTTGGATATTCTGAGCGCAACTCGTAACCCGAAGTCCCGGGAGAAACTCTATTATCTCGTACCCGATTGCACCGAGCTCATCCAAGAAAGTCCTACCGAAGATATACTCCAAGTCTTGGACACAATGCTCGGCACAGGACTTGCTTCAGTCCTATTGCCAAGTCTCTCAAATGAACAATTTGAGGAACTGCTGGACATTGCTGTCTGGCGCGATGGCAAACTCGATGAAGAGTCATTGGACCTCTGGCTTTTTGAACTTTCTGAATGTGAACGGGACGATCTTGGACGGTTTCTCAGAGAACTTGATATCCGTTTGTTGGCGGCACTCCTCCACGGTCGTGTCGCACTTCAGGATGACCACAGTGGGATGCTTCTTGAAGCTGGGTATCTTGATCCGACTTCACCAGCAATTGATTATGCAGACGAACGCGCTCGGGCGATTTGTAATGCTATCTGGGAAGCAGATGATGAGGTCTTCAGAACGTTCATCAGGGAACTCTTCGCAATTGATAGGGAAGAAGATGTTGAAGCTGAACTCGCCGCTGTTTTCGATGCTGTACAGACTGACAGAGCTGATCGCGTCGCAGCGCGTGATAAAGAAGCCGGTATTGATGTCACTGAAGCTGACCTCATAGAGAAGGTAGACTTAGAGTCGCTTACACTTGATGACGATGAGGACGATGATGACAAAGACAAATAGGTTTTCTCTCGTTGCTGAGGCGCAGCTTGACGGACGACTCTTCCTCGCACAAGCTTTGGTGCATGGAGACACCTTCGGTGGAATTCCTCGTGAACAGGCGGATACGCTCTATCAGAATATAGCCGCTATTGCACACAAACTTATTACGATGAAGACCGCAGACCTCTCCGATCAATCTGGGCTACGGATGCAGATTCAGACGGCTTTCACACTTACCAGTCTTGGGTTGGAGTATGGCAGCAAGGGCGATTTTGACAAAGCGGTTCGGCTACTCTGTAAAAACCGAGTCGTCAAGTTTTTCCAAATTGGGAACACGCTGACGGAAAAATTGTTAGACAGAGCACGCCATCTTTTAGAAAACGGTGTAATTCTACCGCCTGATGCGGATGAGGAACGTGTTCTCGGTGCTACCTATACTGACCTTGAGACAGAAGGTATTCAGATTTATACGCAAGCGGAACTTGAATTCTTAAAGGCGTTGCTGACTTACAGAACCACGATTCGATCTCTTCAACTAACTATCAGAGATACGGATGTCCCAAGAGTGCTTATCCATTTGGCTGAGGTCAATATGATTGACCAGCAGTTGGCATGCATCGAGAATCGCTGCCACTACGTAAAAGCCTTACCACTGGATAATCTGTTCGCACTGGATCCACCACTCAGTATCTTCCCCAATCCTATTGAACATCTCACACTCGGATTGATAGTCAATCTTGTCCTTTATCGCCAAGTTGATTTTCAGTTAGATGCCGACACACGGCAGGATTTCTACAAGTTGGCTTATGTGGATGGTGAGATTCGGCAATCACTCCGGCAACAGTTACTTGATTGGATAGCGCAGTATCTCGAACAAGCGCACCTACCTGAACCTGTGAAGGCGTATGCTGGCTCTTATTGGGATGAGTGTCTCCGAATGGAAGGAAAGAAAGTTTCGTCTGAATAGTCTCAGCGATCTGCCAATCCTTTCTTTGCGTCCGCAATTGCCTTTCGGGCTTGTGGGGTACCGACATCGTTCAAGGCGCGTTCTGCCATACGGCGGAGGTCAGAGTTAGGCGAATTCAGTGCCACAATGAGTGGTTCAACCGCAGGTGTGCCTATTGTAGCCAATGCACGCACAACAAGACGACGAACGTTCCATTCCGGATCTGTAAGTGTCTTGATGAGCGCAGGCACAATTGTGTCAAGCGGTGTGCCAATTTCACCTAACGCATAAGCGGCATTCAACCGAATCTCCGCTGTGTCTGCTGTTAAAGCATCGATGAGATACGGCACGGCAGGTTCACCTACGTTTTGTAGCGCGACAGAGCCGACAACGCGGATGTTTTCGTCGGGATCTGTAAGCACAGAGATGAGCGCAGGTACAGTGCGAGCCGCAGGGGCTTTAATTTCGCTAAGCGTCCATGCCGACATCTCACGAATCTGCGGATTTTCATCGGATAACCCGTGGATGAGCGCATCGATCGCCTCAGGTCCCAGTTTGACTAAGGCTTCGGCGGCTTCGGTACGACGCACAGCCGCTCTGTCACCAAGTTGGTTGACAAGCGTTTTTATCTGTTGTTCCTGCGACTGGCATGCTGTCAGGCACAGGAAAATGAGAAGTAAAAAGAAACGTTTCATAGATTTCTGAGTATAGCATAGTTCGCGGCTTTTTGCAAGTTGCTGTTCTCGAAAACTTAGAGGCATTCAGTTCTTCTGTAGTCTGGGAATAGACTAAATCCGTTCTTTGTATTACATTGCAAAAACACTCCGATTCCCGGCACTCACTCCTTGAAAACTGTGGATAAAGTTTGAAACCTCACCAGCGAATTCAAGTTACATTATTACAAGTTCCGTCATTAAAGGAGAGTCACGGAGTTCGCCGCAGCGCGAAAACCGTCATCAAAGAGATGAAATTAGAGACAGCGACGTTTGGAGCAGGGTGTTTTTGGTGTGTTGAGGCAGTCTTTCTGCAGGTGGAAGGTGTTCACACGGTCGTCTCAGGGTACACCGGCGGCACGACCGTCAATCCAACGTATCAAGCGGTGTGTATGGGAATGACGGGTCACGCTGAAGTGGCTCAGATTCAGTTCGATCCTGACGTTATTTCTTACGAAGAGTTATTGGAAGTTTTTTGGCACACGCATGATGCAACAACCTTAAATCAGCAGGGCGCTGATGTCGGTACGCAATACCGTTCAGCAATTTTCTATCACACGGAAGCGCAGCAACGTATCGCGGAAAAATCTAAAGCCGAGATGGATGCATCCGATATGTGGGATGTTCCGATTGTGACAGAGATCATGCCGATTGATGTCTTTTATCCTGCTGAAGATTACCACCAAAATTATTTTCAATTGAATCCAAACCAACCGTACTGCCAGTTTGTGATTCACCCAAAGATGAGAAAGTTCACAAAGGATTTTAAGGATAAACTTAAAAATGGTTAATAGACATATTTTAAAAGCGTACACTGCAATTTATAATAAAGTCTCAATGTTTAAGCGAACAAACAACCCGAGACAACCGCTTCTACTGAGCGTTTTTGCTATTATATGTACTTTCAGTGTTGGGAGTGTGAATGCTCAAGAGGCAGCATCCCCGGTGGCTGTGCCAGTTGCGACAGCGAGACGCGGAACAATTGTTTCGACAAAGCAGTACACCGGACATTTACAACCGCACGCTGAGGTGAAGGTATTTGCCAATGTTCCGGGAAAGGTTGTTGCCCTGAACGCGGCCGTTGGGCAAAGTGTGGCGAAAGATGATGTGCTTGCAGAGACGAACTCAAGAGAAACTACACTTGCCGTGATACGTGCAGAATCGGCATTCAGCAGCGCGCAATCCAGGCTCACATTGACGGAAGCAAACGCTCAGGCACGTCTCGAATCTCAGTTGGCAGTTGCACAGGAGACGTTAATGACAGCACAGTCGAACCTTGTGGAAACGCAATCCCTCGCTGAAATGCGTGTCCGTAACCAACTCGTGCAGGCAGAAGTGGCATACCAAGCCGCCAAGGAAACAATTGAAAAATCGAAAACAAATGCAGAACAAACATTGGAACGTGCAAGAGTGGAGCGCGATGACGCTAAAGCGGACTATGATCGAAACAAGACACTTCACGAGAAACAACTCATCAGTAATAGCAATTTTGAGTCGGTAGAAAAGCGTTGGAGGTTAGCAGGAACCCGTTTAGAGGAAGCCCAAGTTACAGCAAGACAGTTCGAGGGAAACTCAACACATCCTTCCGTGGAGAAGGCGAAGGCAGAATTAGCTGTTGCTCGGAAACTGGTGGAAATCCGCAGCTGGGAACGCGAGATCGCTTTGGCAGAATCAAAGGTTACCCAAGCACAAGCCGACCTTAACGCGGCACAGAATCTGGTGGAAGCTAAATCTTGGGAACAAGAAATTGAGATTGCCAGATCGGCAGTGAGTCAAGCCGAAGAACAACTCAAAATTGCCCAGAAACAGGTGAGTGATGCAACTCTTATATCCCCGATTGATGGCGTTATTGCTACGCGCCACTTGAACGTGGGGGATTATGCAGGCTCCGCCTCGTCACCTACAGGGAAACCAGTATTTACGGTCATCGGTGTTAAGGTTCTTAAAGCCATTTGGAGCATGCCTGTTGCGGACGCACGCCGCATCCACAGCGGCGAACTCGTCCTGATTTCTACGGATGCCGGCATTCGGAATATTGTCGGTACGATCGATTTTATCAGTCCGGAGGTCAACCGCGAAAACAATACGGTGCTTGTCCGTGCCAACGTACCTAATTCTGTGGGGACACTCTCTCACAATGGTGGTCTAAGACCAGGTGGCACAATCACGGTTTCTATAAAAACGGGTGAGCGGAAAAATGTTCAATTACTTCCATTGCATTCAGTCTTGCACATTCAGAATGGGAGTGGTACTGTCTTTACCGTTGAAGGGAACGCAGCACGTCGGGAACAGGTAAGTGTTGGTGCTGTTTACGGTGGTGAAATAGAAATTACCGCGAGACTTTTGAACGGAACATTGGTGATTGTTGGTGAACAACACCAATTACAGGAAGGAACGCCGGTGTCCGTCGTTCGCGATTAGTTTAATAACTCCATCTTCTGATTACCACTCCCAAATGGATCCTGGGTCTATGTTCGATTTAAGGCATAGACCCGTATCTGCTCCCATTTCCGTTTCGACCGATGTGTCGCAACCCGCCTTTTAAAAACCGCCTCTTCTTTGAATCCAGTTTCAGCGATCATCGTTTCCAAATTCGCAATCGCCTTCGGTCCTGAGGCATCTGCATATCCCAACAAAACAGTGCCATCAGGTTTCAGGAAGTTTGATACCTGTGAAAAGAAACGCTTCACTGTTTCCTGCTTTTCGTCGTGGATAGCAAGTTCCGCACGGTTACGCACGCGAGCAACGACCCACGGCGCGTTGAAAATAATCACGTCAAATTGGTGTGACGAAAATGGATCAAACAAGTCACCAGCGGGCATGACGTGGACGGTGTCTGAATCTGGGAAAAGACGTTGTAGGTTTAACTTCGTTGTCGCGACCGCTTCAGGGAGCAGATCGGATGCGTACAATTCAGCCCGTTCACCTAATTCCTGCCGTGCCAACAAAGTTAAACACCCACTTCCACATCCAAGGTCAGCAACGATAGGGGGCCCAGATTGACGAACATGCTGGAGTGCCTCCTGAAAGCATTCAATTGTCTCCTGCGAGCGCGGAGCAAGAACATTTTCGGAAGCGACGAGGGAGGCGTTGAGGGCGCGGATGGGGTAGGTATCCGCCAACGCGTGTTGAATTTGTTGGATCTTTGTGAGAGATAGGAGGAAGGGTTTCCCTTGGTTTGCTTCCGCGGGTTCGCCAGTGAGTTCCAGCAGGTAAGGCAAAACGGGCGCGGATTCAGCCTGTAAAATCCCGTCTGCATCTGCCCAACACATCAGGCGCGCGACGGCTTGTCTCAAAGCATCGCTTGCAGATTTCCCTCGCGAATCTCTCCGATCTCGTGTTTTGGTATCCCGCTGCGATTGTTGGATCAAATCCTGTTTGTGGCGTTGGATATAATCCATCAGTGCCGTAACCTGTTCCCATTTTCCCTCTACAATAGCAACACCGCCGTGACGGATGTGTGTGAAGATCCGATTGAGGTGTCCCAATTCTTGATGCGCGAACAATTTAGCGCGTGCCCGCGCAAAAACCGCATCCCGGCACTCAGCAGGGACATAAAGTTCACCAATGTTGCTAACGGAATAGAAGGAAGTCATTTTTTACAGAGATCGACAAGTGTTATGCGGCTAAGAAATCCGGACAATCTCACCGGTTTTGACCGATTCTGCTTCCTTATAGCAGAGCAGTAGTGCATCCCTCGCACCGACACCCGACAGTGCCATCGGTTCCTCTTCCCAGTCGATCGCGTCAACGGCGTATTGAAGTTCACCGGTAAAGGCATCAATCGGATCAACCTCCCCTAAATCCACCTGTTCAACTTCACCTTCGTCGTTCAGAAGTGTCAGTGGTACTGCTGTAGATGCTTCGCCTGCTAATGTTGAAAAGTCATAAAGTAGTGTCGCTTTTTCGAGGTAGATTTCAAACCCGTGCGAGAAAGCACGTCCGCGTTGTGAGACCGCTCCCGACGAACAACTCACGGAAAGTTCCTTATCGTTGTAGATGTATTGTGTTGTTAGATAATCGACATAATTGCCACTGGCGATTTTACCTTGCGAGAAGACCGCATCGGGAACACCGCAGAGCAGTTGAATGAAATGGGTGTCGTGGATGTGCAGATCAATACCGGGACCGCCGCTCTTTTCGATATCGGCGACATCTCGTGACCAACTCGGTTTAGAGATAATTCGCTTGAAATGAGCACCGAGGAGTTTCCCGTATTTCCCCTCTTCCACCACCCGTTTTGCATAGGCGTATTCAGCAAAAAAAGGTAGCACATGTGCGACCATCAGGAAACACGGGCTTTCATTGGCAGACTTCCGCTCTACGCCTATCTTGTCTGCGAGTTCAACGAGTTCATTAGCATCGTCAATAGAGATAGAAATCGGTTTTTCGACGAGGGTATGTTTTCTCGCTTCAAGGGATGCCATACTCACAGGTTTGTGCAGATGCGTTGGCAGGCAAATATCGACCAGTTCAACCTCTTCATCGGCGAGGAGTTCGTCAATCTCGCTATATTTTCGGACGTTTGAGAGATCTTCCATGCCACCTCGGGGTCCGAAATTTCCTTGAATGTCGGTCCAATCACCAGCGAGTTTTTTTGGATCTCGTGTGCAGATAGCAACGACTTCCGCACCGGTAATGCGCTGAATGGCGTAGTAATGAATCATTCCCATAAATCCAATACCGACGATTCCAATTTTTGTCATTTTCTCGGTTCCCTTATTTTATATAAGAAGGCACAGGTACCGCTCCCTTTTAAGGGGGATGCCTGTGCCGTTGCGTTTTTCTGTGAGACCGCGTTTAGTATGTGATGGTTCTTGACTTAATACTGCCCCACGTTATTGCCGCTTTATCGCGAGGTGAAACTGCCAGGAAACCTTCGTTCATTATCTCGTTGATTTCATCTTCACTGAGCGCACGCCGCCAGACTGCTGCTTCGTCAATAGACCCGTTTTCAAAGGTATAATTCGGACGGTCTTTAGAGCATCCGATCCGCAAGTCCTGATCGTTGGTGCCTTTGAAATCAAACTTTTCGTCTTTTTCTGCGGCGACTTCGCCATCAACGTAGACTTTCATGGTTGTCCCGTCATAAGTTCCAACGACGTGATACCATGTCTTCTCATCCAATCCATGCGGTTGGCTCAGGGTCGGTCTAGCGTTGCCGGTTCCCAAGAACATATTGAAATTTGAACCGCCGTTGAAAGCACCGATGCCGTAGGAAGAATGCTCACCTCCGTTATGGCAATTTTTGTCGAACCACTGCGCATCAGTTCCCCAAGAGTCCTGATTGATCCAAGCCGCCATCGTGATTTCACCCGTGATTTTCAGGTCATCGGCGGCTGGTACATTCACACAGTCCGCGCCTATGCCTGTAATGCGAATCGCATCCCCGTACTTGCCCTTCACAATATCGGTGTTGGCGATGATATCGGCGTCCAGTCCGTTGCCGGAATCGTCAACAATCGTTTTGCCGTTGACGTTGTCAAATGTGAAGTAAAGGACAAGTCCTTCGGCGAGATCTGCCGTGGCATATCCTATCGCTATAAACATCAACGCGCTGAATAGCACGCCGTAACCAAATAGCTTTTTCATTCTACCTCTCCTCCTGTGGAATCCTCTTACATCAAAGATGTAAATTTGCTTGTTTGGAATTAATTAGAGTGTATCACAAAACTCGGAGGAATACAATATATTTTTCTTTGGCACTACGAATATGTTCTGTATTGACGCTACGGTTGAAAAGCCGTCCGCTTAATATTGCCCCATGTTGTAGCAACCTTATCCTTCGGCGAAACCGAGAGCCAGCGACCTTGCATAGCACTTCCGATTTCATCTTCACTAAGGGCACGACTCCATATCGCGACTTCATCGATGGAACCGTCTTCAAATGCATATCCGGGTTTACCTTTCGCACAGCCAATCCGCAAATCCTCGTCGTTTATGCCCCTAAAGTTAAGCTTTAGTTCAGGCGGGAGGCGTCCAGGCGGGTTGAGGAGTTCTCCGTTAAGATAGATTTTTACACTTGTGTCATTACAGGTCGCTGCAATATGATGCCACTTTTTATTCCTCATATTATTCCGAACTATGAAGCGTCGATGGATGTCGCCGCCTAAAATAACCCCGATTCCCGGACTATGAGCATCTTTATTGAAGACCGCCATGCCATATACACTATGGAAGGCTTTACTATAACTTCCTTTATCGAGCCATTGGAAAGTACTCTCTGTCCAATCGTCCTGATATACCCATGCCATCATCGTAATCTCCTCACTGATTTCCAGTTCATGAGAGGCAGGTACATTCACACAATCTTCAGTCTCCTTAGTAATGTGGATTGCCTTCCCGTATTTGCCTTTGACAAATTCAGTGTTTTTGATAACCTTGGCATCCAGACCGTTCCCGGATTCATCAACAATCGTCTTCCCTTTGACAGTATCGAACGTAAAGTGAACGACAAGATCGTCAGTGAGATCTGCTGTCGCATATCCTACTGACACAAGCATCAGAATGAAAAATAAAGGGTAGCAAAATAGACGACCCATTTTTGCCCTCCTATTAGGTTGTCCAAACAGAACGTCTCAACAGATCAATTGTAGTAGATTTTAGAATTATACTAAAGTTTAGAATTAATGAGACATTCCAAAGAGGCGAGGATACAATCCTCGCCAGCGGTGGTGTGGTGCTTGTTTGTTGAAAACTGTCTACATATTTTTAGGGTTACTATAATCAGACGCGAGTACGGCATTCATGAGTTCTTCCCATCTGCCTTCAAATTTCTCGCCAAATTCAGTTTCTCCGCCGGTGGCAAGGGGACCCCGAAGCATCGGTTTGGTTTTATTATTATTTTCCCAAAGTTCCTTGCCCCCGAAGTCGTTGTGGAGGAAGTGAAGGGCAACGCCGGCGCGCTCCTTATCGGTGAGATTTGATTTGGTGCAGTGTGCTACGCCGTAGCAGAAGAACAGCACGCCACCCGCCTTCAGTTCAATCGGAACAGCGCGCTCTTCGGGTGGGTCGCATCGAATGTGGTGGTCACTCAACGGGTCGCGATAGTGCTCATAACTCTCTCGGTGGCTGCCCGGTATGACATGCATGCATCCGTTCTCAACGTTTGCATCGTGAATGGCAATCCACATCGCAGTGCCCCGTAACGGGTCCGCAATTTTAAAATAGGCGTTGTCTTGATGCCAACTCGTGCCGATCCCGACTTTAGGCGGTTTCCAGAACGCCTGATCCAGTTCCAGCATAAATTCATCTCCGATAAGTTGTTGGACGGCGGAGATGACCTTCGGATGAAAGGGTAACGCTTTATGCAAGTCGCTGCGGTTGTTGAGTGGAATTACCTGAAGATTTTGCCGTTCACCCGCATTGTCCCGTTTAGTGCCGTCTGTTTGCACTGCACAGTTGATACCAGTTCCGTTTTTGATCTCAGTGTCGTAAATTCGCTCTAATTCCAGTCGCAGAGTTTTTGCTTCAACCGGATCAAAAAACCCTTCAATATCAAGATACCCACTGTTTCGGAATTGTGCGAGTTGCTTCTCACTTAATTGCATGTTTAAAACCACCTTTCTCTGTATAATGGCACGGCATGTGCTTATGACTTTATTGTATTTTTGCGCACGGCACAATAATAGAATCCACCATACCGTGTAGGATCTTTTTGTCGGCTGGACAGACTGCGGCTTGCATGCCCCCGAGTTTAACGGTGCTACCGACGACGAAATAGTATGGGCGGAGAAGTGGACGGCATGCCATTTCTTGGACATCACCAGCGTCGAAGTCATAATATTGCATCCGTACCCGTTCGGCAGTGTGGAACTTCTGTAGGACATGCGGATTTTTATCAAAATTCTCAAGGCTGTTTTCGATGACAGCTTCCCAGTCCGCTGTAGGAAGATCGTGTCCGATCGCTACGCCGCGGCTTCCCCATGCGAGTTCGGAAAAGCCCGACGGTTTGATAACTAATTCCCGTTGTTTTTGCGTCACCGAACCGAGTTGTCGCCAGTCCGTAACAGCATTTCCGTCCACCTCCAAATTGGGAATCACAGCATGTGGTGGTAGGGGACGAGCATCAATAATCCAAGTCTCTGGAATTGCTTGTTGCAGGAACGGATAGGTTTTTTTGCCGAGATGGCGTTTCCAAAACGGTTGGAGCGTAGGATGATGGAAAAGCGCGAGACATAATTTCTCTTCCAAATAAGATTTTGGCGGTGGGGTCATCACAACGGTGCGTTTCTTCGCACTATAGAACATTAACTCCGCTTTCGGAATATTGGGCAGATCGAACAATTCATAGAACCGATATAGCACGTCGACTTCTATTTTGCTTTCTGTCCCTTCGACGAGGAGTCCGTCTTCGGTAAAAATTACTTCGTGCGGTTTGACAGCATGGGTTTCCACGCCTACCTCACAAAGCGCAGCGGCAAGCCATACCATCTCCGCCCTATAATCTTCCGATTCATCTGAAACGACGATTGCAAGTGTAGGATTATCTTTCTTTGCTAAAGCCCGAATCATTTCGGCATATCCGTTCACCATCCCATCGCTACCGCCGATGATGCTGTAACCGAGTTGTGAATAGAGTCGTCCTAAGCATCCCGTTGCTCCGATAAATCCTGGGATTGAATCGAGTTCGGTAATTGCCATGCCGTCGGTGGTAGGGAGAATGTCGGGACGTAGCACGCCGGGTAATTGACTCTTAAAACGGTTCATCCTTCCGTACTGGATAACCGCTTCCGGTTTGCCGAGTTCCAAGTACTCAGCCACCCAACTGGGTTGAATACCGCGCACGCTTTGCGAATAGAGTAGATTGCAGGCGCGATAGAAATTTAGAAGATGCGTTCCGAGTTCCTCAAACCATCTCAAATCCGATTCGGAAACCCAAAAGGGTTCCGGGGAGATACGCCAAGAGGTGTTGCTATCAGGGTGGACATCCCGTTTTTCTGCTTCAAATAGCTTCGCCTTCGGAATTTCGTCATTAATAAATAGACATTTCTGTTTGGCGTCCAATTTTTAATTATTCCTTGCGGTTCGGTCAAGTGGGTTTGATAGATGAAGTGCCTCTCCGTAGAACTGAAGAAACGCCCAAGCAAAACCCTTCCGCTTCGTTACGGGCTACACACTTGGAGGATCGCGTTTTATAGTAAAGCCCGAAAATATGTAGATAGTTATTCAGCGAGTTAACCCACACCGCCGCTGGCGAGGTTTGTAACCTCGCCCGTTGTTAATGTCCAAATAATTATGGACTTTACTATAATTGTTCCTTGCAGTTCGGTTAGGATAATTCTGTTGCTATGCCAAGAAGACCTGCTTAACGAAGTCGATCTTCTTTTGTTCAGCGATGGTTTGCAAGACGTGACGAGGCACCGGACTATCCACGTTGATAAGCGTTACAGCAACTTCCCATAAACGCGAACGTCCGACAGTCATATCAGCGATGTTGATACCGTGTTCCCCCAGAATCGTTCCCATTAACCCTATCATTCCCGGTTGATCGCTATTATAGATGAGAAGGATATATCCTGTGGGTCTCACGTTTATATGAAGTTGATCTATTTCGACAATGCGGATGTCCTTTTTGCCGAAAGCAGTACCTTCGATGACCGTTTCGCCTTTATCGGTTGTGATTGTAATCGCGATGGAGTTGGCAAAATCCGCTTCTGCCTCACTTTTTGTCTCTGTAACGGCAATTCCGCGTTGCTTAATCAGAAAAGGCGCGTTTACATAGTTCACATTCGTGAGGACAGGTGTCAAAAGCCCTTTCTGTAAAGCGACTGTTATCGGTGTAACGTCTTCTTTCTGGAACAGGGTGCCGTTGTAATGGATTTTGATCGCGGAGATTTGTCCCTCAACAATTTGTGCGTGAAAACTGCCAATCTTTTCGGCAAGTTCCAGATAGGGACCTAAAATATCGAGCGTCCTTGGGTCAATTTTAGGTTGATTTACGGCGTTAGTGACAGGTTGTCCGCGGAGTGCGTTTATTACCTGCTGTGCTACCTCGACGGCGACATGTTCTTGTGCTTCTGATGTAGATGCGCCGAGATGTGGTAGTGCCAGCACGTTCTCTAAGTCCAACAGAGGTGTTTCCGTTGCCGGTTCGCTTTCAAAAACATCAAGTGCCGCACCGGCGAGTTGTCCAGTTTTCAAGGCGTGATAGAGGGCATTTTCATCAATGATGCCGCCGCGGGCGCAGTTAATGAGACGGCAACTTGGCTTCATCAACGTGAACTCTGGCTCGCCTAAACTATGGTAAGTTTCGGCGTTGAGATGCGTGTGAACGGAGATGTAATCGGATTCTTGAAAGAGCGTTTCCCGCTCAACAAGCCGGATGCCGATTTTTTCTGCCGCGCCTGCTGAAATATACGGATCGTAGGCAATTACTTGCATCCCGAAAGCTTGTGCACGTCGGGCAACCTCCCGTCCAATTCGTCCCAGACCGATGCTGCCGAAAACCTTTCCGTATAACTCAACCCCGATAAAGTCGTTGCGTTTCCATGTTCTGTTTCTGAGTGAAATGCCGGCAGGCACGATGTTGCGCGCCAATCCTAACAGCATCGCGATGGTATGTTCCGCCGCTGCGATTGTATTTCCTGTTGGTGTGTTGACAACTAAGATACCGTTCCGCGTTGCGGCTTGCACATCAATATTATCCACGCCGACCCCGGCGCGCCCAATGACCTTTAGTTGCTTCGCGTTGTCAATAACATCTGTGGTTACCTTCGTCGCGCTTCTGATAAGCAGGGCATTGTAGTCAGCAATCCGGTCCAGCAACTCTTCATGAGAGAGGTTGAGGTTAACGTCCACCTCGAAATCGCCACTCTCTTCTAAAACATCTAAACCTCGCTGTGACAGCAGGTCGCTGACCAGCACCTTGTTCATAAATCCAAAATCCTCCACCTTTATCGCGTTAAAATGGCTGTTTGCACTGTTCCACTTGCAAGTATCCCTAAATTATAGCATGTCCTGAGTTCCCTGTCAATAGCTCTGTAATGATTACGGAAAAGGGTTGACAAAAATTCAGAACTGATTTAAAATGCATGCAGGAAACTAATGGAGGTAAAAACCATGATTGACCGACGTGCATTTCTAAAATCGATGGCAAGTTTGACAACAGGTATTCTCTTGTCATCCGCTTGTGCAGAGGGTGGTGAAGAAGGTACTGCGAGTGATCGCTTGGGTACCCTCTTGCCGACACGGAGGTTTGGACGCACGGGAGAGGCTGTAACGATGCTCGGTGTAGGCGGGTGGCATATCGGGGAGATGAGCGAAGCAGAGGCTCAGAAAACAATCGAGACCGCACTTGAGGGGGGTGTCCGCTTTTTTGATAGTGCTGAATCCTATCAAGCGGGTGGAAGCGAGAGTCGCCTCGGAAAACTGCTGGTTCCAAAATATCGCGATGATGTGTTCCTTATGACGAAGACAACAGCACCAAACGCGGCGAAAGCATGGGAACACCTTGAAGGTTCACTGACACGCTTGAATACCGATCAACTTGACCTCTGGCAGATGCACTCTGTACAGAATCCTGCAGATGTCGATGAGCGGATTGATAACGGTATTCTCGAAGTTATGTTGGAAGCAAAGGCGACTGGCAAAACGCGTTATATTGGGTTCACTGGGCATTCAAGTCCAGCCGCGCATGCACGCGTCCTTGAGCGGACTGATATTTTTGATACGTGTCAATTAGCGATGAATCTCGTTGATGTCAGTTACGAGAGTTTCATTGAGAAAGTGGTGCCGACGCTCGTTGAGCGGAACATTGGTGTGATTGGAATGAAAGCGTTAGCGAACGGTGGTTTCTTCGGTGGTGTGCAGCATGGCAAACACGGTCCGAATCCGAAAGTTGTTCCCAATCGTGTCAGTGTCTCCGAAGCGATCCGGTTCGTCTGGTCGTTGCCGGTGAGTACACTCGTTACCGGTCCAGACGATGCTAAACAGATGCAAGAGAAGATTGACATCGCGAAGACCTTTACAGGCATGGACGATGACGAACGACAGGCATTGATAGAGAAGGTCGAGGATATGGCAGGGGCAACCGTTGAATTTTACAAAGCCTGATGTTCACCTGTAGGAAGGATGTTTCTAAAAATCCGTCATGCGGACTTTTGTTCTCTTGTGTGTCCTTGTTTCTTTATGTATTCGTGCCGGAGCGGATGTCAAATTTACGGATGTCACTGATACGTCCGGCATCGAATTCCGACACTTCACTGGTGCCACCGGTGAACGTTATATGCCTGAGACGATGGGGGCGGGCTGCGCTTTTTTAGACTACGATGCAGATGGTCATTTGGACATTCTCCTCGCAAATGGAACGAGTTTGATACCTGCAGGTCCAACGGATACCCCAAAACTTTACCGAAATACCGGGAATGGTCAGTTTGTTGACGTTACTGAGGCTGCAGGACTTAACGTGCCAATGTACGGTATGGGCATAGCCGCTGCCGATTACGATAACGATGCCGATCTCGATATCTACTTTACCAATGTAGGGGATAATCGACTCTTCCGCAATAACGGCGACAGCACTTTCACAGATGTTACCGAATTTGCAAGGGTAGGCGATTCCGGTTGGTCGACAAGCACTGTCTTCTTCGATGCCGACAATGACGGCTGGTTGGATCTGTTTGTTTGCAACTATGTTGAGTGGACTCCTGAAACAGATGTTCCGTGTACAGTGAATCTCGTTGGTGGAAAACAATACCCGACCTATTGCACTCCTACTGTCTATCCGGGAGAATCCTGTCGTTTCTATCGTAACCAAGGCAGTGGCACGTTCACCGATGTAACATCACAGGCGGGATTGTATAATCCGATAGGGAAGTCGCTCGGTGTAACTCTTTTGGATTACAATCATGACGGATGGATCGACCTTGCGGTGGCGAACGATACCGAACCTAATTTTCTGTATCGCAATAACGGTGATGGCACCTTTACCGACGAAGCCGTGCTAATGGGGGTCGCTTTCAGTGAGACAGGGAAAGCACGGGGCAGCATGGGGATTGATGCAGCGGATGTCTATAACAATGGCGGCACTGCGATCGCTATCGGTAATTTTAGCAATGAGAAGACCGGATTTTTCTATGCAGAACCGGATGCGGATTACTTCGCCGATAGAACGGATAGAACAGAGGTTGGCAAGCCGAGTTACCGTTCCTTGACGTTCGGTCTCCTGTTTTTTGATTGCGATTTGGATGGGGCACTTGACCTGTTTTGCGTTAATGGGCATATTGAACCGGAGGTGCTGCGCTTTCAACAGAATATCCCTTATGCCCAACCCTCTTCACTCTTTCGAAATCAGAGAGATGGGACGTTTCGAGACATCGCTGAGGGTGCTGGACTCGCACGCATAGGTGTCGGACGCGGGTGTGCCTACGGCGATTACGATAATGACGGTGATGTGGACCTTCTCGTAAGCAATAACGGCGTTACCGAAGATTACGGTGGCGTATGGCTTTTGCGCAACGATAGCGAACCTTCATCTAACTACCTCCGAGTGCGGGTTATCGGTACCCGTAGTAATCGGGATGGAATTGGGGCGCGTGTTCGGTTAACTTTGGGGGATAGTGTGCAACAGCGAATCGTCCGTACCGGTGGTAGTTACTGTTCCCAAAGCGAAATGACATTGACCTTCGGATTGGGGAAAAGCGAAACCGTCGCACATCTCGAAATCCTATGGTCCTCTGGTGAGATATACCGATACGTAGAGATTGAGGCAAATCAGCTTATAGAGGTCGTCGAAGGAACTTCCCAAAAATGAGACTACGAGTGTATGAATGCCTCTTTCTGGTGATTTTAGGGCTGAATGTTGGATGTCAAGACAACGAGAAAATTGCCACTGAAAAAAAGTCTGCATCTACAGCATCCACGAAACCATCGGTTTCACCGTCTGCACAGGACTACAATAACAGCGGGACAGCTTATCAACGTGCGGGAAGATTGCAAGAGGCAGCGGTGGCTTATCGACGCGCCATTGGGATGAAACCCACGTTAATTGAGGCGCATCATAACTTAGGCACGGTGTATGTGATGCAGGGGAAGCTTACGGAGGCGATTGGTGCGTATAAGCGCGTTATTCAGTTACGACCTGACATGGCAGAGGCTTATGTTGATTTAGGCAGAGCCTACGGATTTGCAGGACGGCTTGATGAAGCGATTGCTGAATACCAGAAGGCACTTACCCGTGATGCGACCCTCGTCCACGCGCATTATGGAATCGGTGTCGCTTACAGACATAAAGGCATGTTCCGTGAAGCCATCGTCGCACTCGAGAAGGCGATAACCCGGCGACCGGGTTTCGTCGAGGCACTCATGCAGCTGGGGTATATCTACCGAGAAACAGAACAGTTCACCCACGCCGTGGAAGCCTTTAGCACAGTTACTCGAATCTATCCGACAAACGCTATAGCGTACCATGAACTCGGTGTCTGCTATACAAAAACGGACGCGTATCCAGAAGCTATCAAGGCTTTTGAAAGAACCTTACAACTAAATCCAGATGCGGTTGAGACGCAAAACCTCTTGCGAGTTGCCCAAGCGCGTATCGCGCGTCAAAAGTAGACGCACGAACGATTTTGTGAGAGAACCTGCTCATCTTGTCTCCTTCGGCGTTTTTGAATCTAATTTATAGGATTCCAAAGCCTTCCGTAGAAGATCCTAACTTATTCATTGACAGTTTGTCTAATCTAATAGTTAAGTGTGTTGATTTACTGGCACCAGTTGTTCCTATATGATTAGGACGGACGTGCCATAATTTCCTGCATCCCTGCTCGAAATAGAGGTTTTCAAGCGGAGGATAAAGGGTATCTACGGAATTCCTATGAATTCCAAAGGAGGAAAAAATGCGTCGGGTTATACTTTTTATTATGTTGATAACATTATTCTCTGTGCCAAATCTTCTTGTGAATGCTGCAGATATTGAGGATGGACTTTGGATGTATCTACCCCTGAACGAAGCAACAGGTGACGCGGTCACCGACCATGGACCCCACGCCTTCGATACAGAACTGAGTAAGTCCGCGCCAAAATCGGTGGATGCAAAGCATGACGACATCGGGAAGGCACTGGAGTTTGATGGTAAGGCAACCTACGTCAAAATTGACATGGCTGGTCAGAAGAAAGATATCGATTCGCATTTTAACGACAAGCAAGGCATGACTATCTGTGCCTGGGTGAAAGTGCTAAAAGTCGGCACCGATGCCCACGGGCAAACCCGCCAGCCTATTGTCATGAAGGGCAACGCCAATCAGTGGGAGTTTGCGCTTTATATCTACGACGACTTTGGTGCCGGAATGTCTGTTTGGACCTGCCCGGGCTCCGGGGTTTCAGAACCGCACGGCGCAGGCACCGCGCCACAAGGCAAATGGATTCACCAATGTGGGACGTTTAAGTTGAAGGAAGGCGTGCGCGTTTACGTGGATGGGGCGAAAGGTGCGGTCGCGGAAGCAGCGGATGGAGGCAACGGTCCCTGTGAAACGGGAGAGCGTCCTGTGTTCATCGCACACCGTGAAGATGGGCAGTGGCTAAATGCCGTTGTAGCTGAGGTTTATATGTGGGATCGGGTGATTGATATTGATGAGATGAATCTCGCTATGAACAACATTGGGGGATTGGCGGTACAACCGGGAGGTAAACTGTCAACCACCTGGGGCAACATAAAACGTCGCTGACGGTTTTGAAAGGGGCGGTTGAAAAACCGCCCTATATAATCTTTTCTCTTCACGGTTGCTCGTAGTATTCACCGAGATGATTCGCAACCAGCGTTAAGTCTAAGATATTCACTATATTGTCCCCGTTAACATCAGAAGGCGTGGGTCCCTCCTCTCCGAAATGCGATCTCACCAACACCAGGTCTAAAATGTTAACGAAACCATCTTCGTTGACATCCCACGCTGGGGTCGAGCGTTCAACTGCCTCACTCTCTTCAGTTTCCACAGGTGTGGGTTCAACTATCTCACTCTCTTCAGTTGGCTCAGGTATGGGTTCGACTGTTTCACTTTCCTCGGCTTCCGTAGGTGTCGTTTCGACTGCCTCACCATCTTCAGTTTCCGCGGGTATGGGTTCAACTACCTCACTCTCTTCAGTTTCCATAGGCATCAATTCAACTATTTCGCTCTCTTCGACTTCCACAGGCATCGGTTCAACTGCATCATCACCTTCAGTTTCCACAGGGATCGGTTCGACTATCTCACTGTCTTCAGTTTCCACAGGAAGTTCTATCCCCTCACCACTCGCAAGAATCACGTCATTAAGAGACAACATTGACGCTTTTTCAGCAACCACTTCAAACGTTATCGTCAGGAGAATACCCTGTGTGTTCTCGGTTGTCATAGGGGCAGTTACGACGAAGGATATCCGATCTGGCGCAAAATTTACAGGAGCCGCAAAGACATCACCGGAGAGATAGTTCCCTTGTTCCCACGAAACATAGCGAAGTGCCTCTGGATCGAATTGGACCGATAAACGATAACCCCGGACGTTATACGCGTTGCTAATGACAACAGCGATAGCAAACTGCTCCCCAACATCAGGCGACTCGAATGATGCTGGCACGATGCTAACAATCGGCTCGGTTCCGATGTCCAGTAGTGCCGCGAGTTCATCAATCTCAGCAGGATTCTGAAGCAGGACATGCAGGTCTGAGTCGTTAATGAAGGTGTTAACTTCGGGATCCTCCTTGAGGAGCGTTATGAACTTATCCTCGATCTCTGGGACAATTACTTTAAGCAGATCTGGATTTTCAGCCACCAATTTTATCATAGAGGGTCGTAAGAGTGCTTGTGTGTCGGGTTGCTTGAGTGTTGTGAGGACACCAGGAAGCGATTCCCGAATATCTTCACGTTGAAAGAGGAGTTCGTACCTTTCAAAGATCCGTATTGCGAGAGAAGGTTTGGCAGTTTCAAGGAGATGTGTGAGTTCATCAATGGCTTCGGGCGTTTGCAGTAAGGTTTGAACGTCTGGATCGCTGAATAAGATTCGGATGTCGGAGTTGTCCTGTTTCAATAACGTGATGAATTCATTGCTGATCTCCAGGATAATTCTTTTCAGGAGGTCAGGATTCTCCAGAACAGCCTCAATAAGAACAGGTGTTAGGATCTCTTGATTCTCCGGTTTCTTGAATTCGACAAGGGTTTCTGGTAGGACTGCTTGAACGTCTTCACTTAGCAAGGCTGTTTGGTGTTTCTGAAATACCTGCTCAGCGAGTGAGGGCACTTGGGCAGCGGTTCTCATGGCAAAGATTACACACATGCCTATAATGAAAATAGATAAAAGGCGTTTTGAGAAAATATGAGACATCATTTGTAACCTCATAGGTGCAGCGTTCATAAGTGTGTCACGGCTTATGGAAAATCCGTAAGCCGCGACAGCAGATCCGTAAACAAGAGTTCCGGTACGTGTCCGTACAAAGGGGCACGACCTGTTCCGGTTAAGCCATTATCTCTTCCGAAGTTGGATTCATTTTGAACCCGCCCGCCATAATGTTATTGTAAGGCTCTTCTGGGGCGCGTCCGACGGGGCGCATGTCCGGCTTGTGATATCCGAACCGAACTGCTTTCCGCCACTGATCTGTCCGATTGACTTCAGACCAGTGGATAAGGCAATAACTGAAGAAAATGACATCCCCTGCCACTGCCGGAACCGGGATCGAGTCAATAAAGTCTGGGTGGAATTTATCAGTAGGTAGATGCGGTGCTGTCCCTTCACCTGTGATATGTTCCCGGGGGCCCTCCTTATGGCTACCGGGGACAACTCGCAGGGCACCACTCTCAAAGGGGGCATCATCAAGATGGACGAGGCAATCAACGAAGTCAAGCCCATCGTGTGGATAGAAGGGATAGTCCTGATGCATTGGGAACGGTGTCCCTTTTTCCGGTGGCTTTGCGTGTAACACGGTATGATGCCATTGAATGGTATCACCGATGAGTGATTGCACCGCGCCCGTCAGCCGTTCGTGGAAAATCACCCTGCCCCATGCGGCAGAGTAGAAATGGGGGTTATGCATAAAGACAGCCTTTGTCGTCTGCTGGTCCTCATCTTTGAGGTAACGGGTCCGCCAAGGTCCGGGCCAACCGATTGTTTCCTGCCCCCAATTGTTGATAATCCGCACCATCTCAGATGCCAGTTCTTTCGTTTCCGTTGGTTTGAAAAGTTGGTCTACCTTGAGATACCCGTTCTCATGGTAAAATTCAACCTGTTCTTGCGTTAACATTGTCAAACTCCTTATCGCTATTGGATGTTTCGCGTGCGTGACAGAAACTGTAAGTTGCCCTAAATTCTACTTCAAAACCGTATATTTGTCAATTTGCTTTGTACTGAAAGGGTTTTGCTGCAAAAATTGTCAGACGCAATTCTTCGTCGAACAGTTCATATACGGGTGCCTTGCCACTCAGTGTTTCGCTTTCGCTCAAAATAATACCGACCCCTTCCCCTCGGCGTTCCAGAAAGTGTCGCCGAATCACCTGTTTGCCCATATCGTCGTCTAATGCAATTTCCGAAAGCAAGCGAGCGAGGAGTTCGTTACGGGTGGCTTGGCTGTAACGTAAATTGTCCACTGTCACCGTATTTGCCAGTGCCCCTGGAGAATAAAGTTCCAGTCGATCAGAAAACATAAACAGGCGAATCTTTGAACTTGTTTTGGAATAATCTCTGTGGACAACCGCGTTAACCACTGCTTCAAACACGGCACGCATGCTGTATTCTGGGAAGTCTATCCTACCGATGTCCTTCCGTGCAGCGACTGCGTTGTATCTGTAGACAAATCTCATCGTGTCTATAATCTGTTGGTCCAGGGGTCCCTTAAAGTCCTTGGCATCGATCTGGTAGTTCGCATCTTTTTCCTTCCCACGATAGTAAACGGCTTGAATGAAACTGTTATAGAGGTAATCGTCAGGTTTGTCATGACACATCAGTATCCCCGCAACGGAGGCACGGCTCTGCTGTCCCTCTTTGACCAATAAATGCCTTTTAAGGAGCAAGTCTTCCATGTCATCTGTTATCGCGCCTTCTGTGATAAATCGCTGGTAAAGGTCTCTTTTTAATGTATCTTGACTCGTATTTGGTACAAACTGTTCATCGAAAGCGATAATACGTGCCTGTGAGCGGCTTTGGAATAACCGCGCTAACTGCTCAGTAGGCATCTCCCTTTTGCTACTCCCTTGACGAATGAAGTAACCGTTAGCCGTTTTGTGAACGAACAGACTTCTCGGGACCTCTATTTTTAGCAGATTTTTGTCATCAATCCGCAGTTTTTCTGTAAAAATGAGAAGCATCGGTTCAATGCTATCTTGGCATATTTCAACGACTGTTTTTTCGGCTCTATCCAGTTCATGTCGATTAATCCCAATGACTTCGCCGGTGTCGTCAACCCCGATCAGTATCACACCACCCCTGGCGTTGGCAAAAGCGGCGATCTCATCGGCAAGGCTGTTCCTATGCGGCAACGTTCGTTTGAATTCAATCGTTGCGTCCTCGCCGAGAGATATTTTTTCGATAAGTTCTGTCAGACTGTCAAACACCGCTAACTCCTCTGGTTTTAAAGGGCACCCTCATTATCTCTATAACATTATAATATCCATTTAGGTTTGTTTTCAACCTATTTTATGCGAGTGTCGGGTTGTTTAGTTTGCCATTTCTTACACCATTTTCGGGGAACCGGTCCCTGTGAAAAAATGGGCAATTTTCAGAGTATTCAGAGTAAAATCTGAAAAAGGATAGATTTCCAAAAGAGGCGTAAGCATAGATAATGGTTGGGTTTCAGGCGGTTTTGATAAGCAACTTTTGAAACACTTACTCTGAAACTTCAGAGTGAGCGGAGGAAAACAGAAGGTATGCTGGGAAAATATTCATTTTCACGGAGGCTTCACGGAGGTTTTTACGGATGTAGGTGAACCGTGGGTTCCCAAGAAACACTATACCCTTTCTCCGTGAAAAAACATACGTGAAATTATATTTAACTTATGGTATTAGTGTTTTTAAGACCAAATGTCGCACATACGTAGAGCCATTCAATTTTCGGTTGATTTTGACAAACGGATATGGTATCTTGAGTGCAACATCAATACAGCGGTATCAATCCGTTGTGTAAGTCCCAGGTATTCTCTAGGGGGCTTCAGGAACTTGGTACTTACTATTTCCCATGGAGGATCGGGGAGCAGGAGATGGACAAACATATCGAAAATCACAAGCGACACAGGTATCTTCATCACCAGATGGATCCCACTGGTCTAAAATATTTCCCACTACAACTTCTTTATTAACACATTCCTCAATATCCATAACTACCTTATCGAAACGTTCTGCTGCTTCTTCTGAACTTTCCGGATTTATCGGAATGACTCGGATAGCGCGGGCCAGACGATAATCGAGTGAAAAATCAGGGGTGCTGTTTCCTTGCTTCCACATGTTCAGCAAAGATGCATCCTGACTGCCCGGTTTCGGTACAACATCAGTTTGTTGGTTTCTCATCGCTTTTTTAAGTTCTACCAGTTCTCGATCCGATGGTACAAGTTCGTTTATATATAAAAGAACACCAGCGACAACTGGTAATGAACCCCGCTGCTTGGTTCGTAACCATGCGTATGTTTTTACTTGCCATTCCCCTTGTTCCCAATATGGATGATCTGTGGTTGGGCGTTTTGTTCCTTTGTAATCAATAATGACTTCAAAATCCCCTGTAAGGTCCGGGCATTCCCTTTGAATTGATTGACGGATGACATTAGTGTGCGGGACTTCTGTGAGACTAACGTTTGTAACGACATCAATTACTCCGTGCAGTTCATATTTTTGGGCTCGCCTTGGATCTAACGCATCTGTCGGAACAGGAATGTCTCGAGTTCCTATTACCCTTTCTTCTGCAAACTTAATTAGGGGAAACAGATACTGCCCTAAATGGTTAACGGCTTGTTCTGCTCGCTTATAAGCAGATTCACGTGTTTCCCGACTACGCGGATTTTTGCCTCCAGCTCTTAGGGTGCTTTCTACCCTCTCACCGATAGTCCCTATATCGTGAGGTTTCCGGTCCGTAGGGGATTCTTCTCGATATGGTGTTGGAGTTGAAGGCCAAGGAAAAGACGGAGAATCAGATTGCCAAATTCTATAGGCATTCTCCATAACACCGTGAATAAATTCACCGAACCAGAGTTGAACAGGACGCGATGGCGGAAGGGAACTCTGGTTATGGTACCTGTACTGTAGGCCACACCTTAGAAACGAGATCAGATCTCCAGTCAGACTGTAGGAAGGAATAATTGGATTTTCGGTTTTTCGTTCAAGTTCCATATATTTACTCCCAAATCAGATGAAGAGGCACATTATTTGCTTGTACCGGATCTTTCCCACCAACTGGCGATTTCCAACTCCACTCGCTATTGGATCTCCACCCCATGGCTACATGTTTTATATTGGTGCTGTAACTGAGACAAGAGTCCAATCCGACCAGCAATAATATAGATTGTGGCCGACTATATGCGACATAATAAAGTCGAATGAGGTCGTCGAACGTTCGGGGCAGTGCTCCACGGTTCATACGCAATTTACCGATTTCGCAGGAAGATGCTAAGTCGTTTTCCAAGTTTTGCACGGAAGATGGTTCTTCAGGGAAACGTCGAAATCGTTGCGTGTGATGGTTGGTTTTGTAATCGGAAGCTACATCAACAATTACTAATGGATACTCTAACCCTTTGGCTTGATGAATTGTCATAAAAGGAAAATGGCTTCGAGGCACATGGGGCATGATGTCTTCATCGATGTCAACGTCTCCTTCAGCTATCGGAGCAAGAATCTCACGGATTGCCGATTGAATGCTTCGCTCTTCATGTTGTGGTTGGTCAAAAAAGATCTTGGAACGGTAAGAGGAAAAGATGGCTGCACTTGAGATGCAACGGGCAACTGCTTCTATGTAGACCTGTCCCTCCGGGTCGTTGTGCAGCTGAGGAATCCAAGTAATGATCGCGAAACACAGGTCTAAAAGAGGCCATTCGTTTGGCCATCGATTTAGGCGTTGTGCTTTCCTTAATTTCCAACTTTGGATAAAGTCAGAGATTCCTGTCGGTTGGTTTGGGATTGGCTCTGTTTCAACAAAGTTCTGAGCGACCCTGCGCCAGCGGTTCAAATAGGTCTCAGCTTCACGGCGAAGACGATTAAGTTGGTTTTGTTGTTCACTTTCAGGGTCTATGCATTCTAAAATAATTCCGAGCAACTGCTGAACCACGGGTATGTCCCTTAAAGAGCGGCCTCGGGGATTAAACGCACTGATTCCACGTTGCTCAAGGCGTTGTCGTAGGAGAAATGGTAGGCGTTCTTTTCCGCTACTGGTAAATTCATTTACGGTATGTGAAAGAAAAACACTGTCTCCAAAATCTCCTCCATCTCTATTTTTTGTTATTGGATACTGTTGCCCCCCAACTTCTATATGGTAGCCATCTCTTCTGAACACGTCTATTAAAAATGATGCTAAGTTGTCAGCAAGTGTTTCTTGGTCAGACCGGAACATACCTAGCACAGGCATCTGATTAGAGTACCTTTGTGCAATTATTCTCGGTTTGCTGGAATGAACCCGCGCGGGAGCGAAATCTGGGTCGTTTGTGATAAAGTTATTAAAAAATTTGACAATTTCCGGTGTAGATCGATAATTTTCCACGAGATATTTGGTTTCTGGTCTATAAGATTCGTCAAAATCTTGATTAAAGCGAGAAATAAAATCTCTAAACAGTTCTACCGTCGCACCTCTGAACCGATACAATGATTGATCGTCATCACCTACTATTGCAAGAGAAGCACCCGAACGGCGCACGAGCTCAAAGTAAATACTTTCTTGTAGTGGATTTGTATCTTGGTACTCATCAACGAGTAGTGCCTTTAAGTTTGATGCGAATCTCTCATCGAATTTACCTTGCACAAGTCGTTTATAAAAAACCTCCTCCAACCGAGCATAATCAACTTGATTATGCTCATCCATGTACTCACGGTACGATTCAAAAGCATTGACAATTACTCTTCGAGCTTCGTTGTGTTCGGTAACTTGCTGATATAGATGTAAATCCACTTGGTCTTGAACAAATCGATCTATGATGGTCCGACAGATGTTAAGTGTCTCCTTGAAATTTCTTGGTAGCCTGCCTCCAAAAGTAAAATCAGACAAATATTCCGCCAGTTCGTTGTTATTGTTGGCTTCTGCTGGGAACAACCCATAGTTCCTGAAAAGGGCATTATTAACAAAACCTTCCACAACCGCGGGGACCGGCTCGGATTCAGAGCGAATAGTTTTTAATACATCATTGCAAATACTGTCAAGAGTTCCAGTTATGAATTGGTTTAGGTCAATTGAATCCAGCTGATTTTGGGAATTCGCTATCGGATACGAAGAAGAGTTTTTGAGACAATGAATGATACTTGAGCCCCACTCGATTAAACGCGCGCGAATTTCTGCCGCTGCCTTTCTGGTAAATGTTGTGATTAAGATTTCTTCAGGCCGAAAACCATCCACGAATACCAACCGTAGTGCCCGAAGGACAAGTACTGTTGTTTTTCCACTTCCGGGTCCGGCAACAATCATCAAGGGTGTTTCTGTGGGATGGACAATACATGCCTCTTGGCTTTGGTTTGGCGGGGAGTCTTCAAATCGAAGAATCGCCTGCCGGAGAAGTAAAACAAAATCTTCCAATTTAATCATATATAGTTCCTAATTAGGTTAATTTTTTTCATGAAGAAGCTTATGATAAAAAACCCATGTGTTGTGGAATCCTCTTCGTCTGTTCCGATTTGCTCCTCTAAAGACCACAACTTGAATGCCCAGATTCTTACAAACGGGGCACTTACACTTTTTCCAAGGTTGATCACTCATTAATTTCTCATGTTCATCCTTAAAATGATTGCCTTCTCCTTTCCGTTGAAGGAGCGGGCCATATTCATCAACACTATCAAGTACTTTCTTTTTTAATTCCGGTGTTCCATCAAAATCATCAAGGTTTGACAGACATTGACTTTCTAATTCTTCCAATTGTTCGGTGGATATTGACTGAGATTTTGCCGCATCGCGCATCGCTTTCGACGTGCTCATAGGAACTCGTATGGTTCCGTACCAACCTTTCCCATCAGGTGCTAGGTAATTCCGATCTGAACTCATCCATGCTTTCCTCAAATAAGACGCGCTATCAAAACTGGAAACACCGAGATTTTGAAAACTGCTTTGAAGATCCGGTCTCAGAACGCCAAAAAGGTGTACCCAAATATTCTCTTTGATGCCACGGGTGTGCTTCTGCAATATCTCACGGACAGCTGCGACTATTTTCAGTATCTCCGAATCTTTTCTGCGAACAAGTCCGCCTAGTGCAATACACCTATACCCCATTTCAATGTACCGTCGAGCATAACAAACATAGTCATCAATAGTAACACCTTGTATAGAACCCACAGGCACAAATTGATATTTATTCCCTTTACAGATTTTTAAAAATTGCTCAGCATTCTTTTCGGTTAAGTCCATCCGCTCCTTTCTCTTTTCCGGAGTTATTGATGGAATCGGAATATGATCGACAGATGCCCCAAGATTAAAACCAAATTTATCATAGAGATATGCCGCTTCCTCAGAGGTGATAGGAGGCTCAGAATCTGCGATATATGAGAACGCTCCAGGATCCCCAAACAAAAGCATATTTTCAGGCATCCGCCTATCTCCTTGCAGGTCAAATGTCCCTTTTTTTTTCAGGCGACTAAGGGGTCCCTTCCCAGACTGCAGTTGGGCAAGACTAAAGAGTAAACCATCATAAGGTGTTTTCGCACCGAAAATTTCATGGGCATACCTTCTTCTGTCAGACCGCCGATCTTCACGCGTCTCTTCTGTCTGGAACGGCTCATAAACATAATCATCCCAATCAGGAAAAAAGTAAAGAGGGTGTACGTTTGACTTTTGAGAAGGGACGGTGGCAGTATGATTTGGCAAATCATGTAGCCATTTTTTCATCGCCGCCAGTTTTTCACCACCTCTACCTTCAGACTCAGTAATTGTATCCCGTCTAAATAACGTTGTAATGCAGGAAATTGCGGGAAGAGAATCTTTGTTCAGATTGATGAAAACGGATGCCGGTAACCCAATTGATCCCAGACAATCCCTGACCTTCGGATGCATTTTTTTTGCTGTTTCTTTATCCAAACGCTCGTCATAAGGTTTAATGAGTGTAGTAGCATCAATGATTCCACATTTAGCAGAGATAATTTTTATCATAAGACCAGGAGGCCACCCATTCTCCCTGAGGAACTTTCGTAACACTCGATAATTGGGTCCGTCATAGACTTCAAGAGCAGGAGCTTGATTGAAATTCTCAATGCACTTATCTGAACACCCTAAAATTAGTAAATGCCCCGCAGCAGATTCTTGGGAGTTAGGTTGCGAAAATTTCAACATAATTCCTACTCCTGCCACTTTTTTTGTATTGGGCGGGGTCTCTCGGCTCCAGGTTCACTATATCTGTTTCTAACCTTGACTAGCGGAGACATCCTGGTTTTCAGAGCATCACCTGTGACAATAGCAACCCCTTCTTTAACAGTTTTCAATATTTCCAAATCCTCATTGGATAGGGATTCACCAACATCCCGGATATAAGACTGATCATCTGGGTTAATAACTCGGTGCAAAATTAATGTATTGGCTTGAGAAGTGGTTAGCGAATCCACTGAAGCAGGCTTTTGCGAGATAACAAGCATACCAAGCCCCATTTTCCTTCCTTCGGTCGCAATTTGCTGTGCGGCAAACCGGGCAGCCCTTGTCGCAGGATTTATTTCTCCGCTACTACTACTTTCATCTTGGCGTGGGATCAATGTTCTTGCTTCCTCAAGAGCAAATAAAATAGGATGTGCATTTTTGTCTATATCAAAATCCTTTGATTTATATCGATCAAAAGCAAATTCCATAACTGCATACACTAAGGCTCTTCTTACTTGATTGTTTTCTAAATCTGATAAATTAAATACCGCAGTTGATACATGCGACATGCTGCCCCCTTTAGAGCAGAAAGCATTTACAAAATCACTAATGTTCATTGTTCGGCAATCACGCTTTTTTAGATTCTTAACTGTCAGTTTTGCCCGATTCAGTATCCGATTAAGGGCATCTTTAGAGGGATCTCTCGGAGGTAATCCATTGACTTCTCCAATGAGGTGATTAAGGAGGCAAACATCATGTAACTCTTCTCGTTGTTCGTTATCCAATACTTGAAGCCAAGGTATAATGTGCCCTATTTGTGCCGGCGTGAAATTCTCCGATGCCATTGCTTCGATTAATCTCATTGTGAAATAAGGACTTTTGTCTGGATACATTTTAATCTGCGGATAAGCATTAAGGTTAAGAGCCAACATGCGACTAACCAGCTCCTGTGGTAGCTCATTTTCCCAATCAAGTTGCTTAATTTTATTAATAATACTATCCAATAGTTCTTCAGGGATCGAGGCCGAATCATCCGAATCATCCAAATCGACCATTAAATCGCGATTCTTAATTAAACAGAAATTAAACAAGCGATAGAAAATGTTCTCATCCATCAATTCCATGTTGACTTGTTCAGAATAAAAATCCGGAAGTTCAGGAAATTCCTCTTTTAGGTGGTTCTTATAACCTGATATTCTTTTTATCAAGTCTGGATCATTTTCGATCTTCAACTTGAAAGCATCATACAACTTGCGGCGGATTTGGTTGAGATTTACATAATCCCCGTGCGGATCGAATATAATCGTCTTCGCACCACGGAACATCAACTCCTCTAAGATTACAGCCGTCGTGGTTGTTTTTCCCATTCCCGTCATACCGAAAATACCAGCATGCATTGTTACAATTGAGTCTGCGTCTAAAGATACTTGTGCTTGTGTTTCTCGTCCAGGAATCTCAACATGTCCGAGGGAGAGATACCATGGTTCACTTTCTGAGAAGAGTTCTATCAGAATGTCATCCGACAAAATATTTACTTTTTCACCGGGTTTTATCGCTTGTGTTAAAGGGGCTATTTTGTTCGTTGTGTTATTGTATACCCCCATGACTTCACATTTAGCTTGATACAGTGTAAAACGATGCGATATTATATCAGGAACCGAAATTCCAAGTGTTTCGTGCTCCGAATAAAATTTTGCAGTATCTTTTGCCAAAAGTGGGTTCTCTGTATTCACATCAACAACCTTAGCGACGACCTTATCCTTACTTTCAGGCAAACCAACTTCAACATAGGAAAATTTCAATTGATTTTGCCGCTCGCTGCCTGCATCGCCAAACAGAAAGGAAAACTCTTGTGTCGATGTTTCACCAAAGATTATTCCTAAAGCCATTGCATTTCCTCCATCTACCCTCGGTTATGAAAATCTCTTGTCAACTTATTGGTGACCATTAAAAAAACTTCCCGCAAACTACTACCAGTCAATCCATGTTGGCGAAAAGCGCGATTTGCTTGTTCAACTAAGTACGATTCAGTAACTGTCGAAATAATTTTCTTCGGCATTCTTGCCATTTTATCAGCATAGTACAAGAAGATAGGTAAACCGTAACTGCTATAGGGAAGACTCGAAACATAAATAGATGCCAGTACATCCTTCCATGTTCTCGCATCTCCTTGCTCTAAGAATTCAACCCGGATAGGTGCCCTTAGTTCACTTGTACGTACAAAACTCATCAGCATCCTGTAGTTATCAAAAGGAAATAACCTATCTATAATATCAGAAACTAAGGGTTCTCGTGAATCCCCTACACCAGATAATGAACCAAACTGAACCTTAAATATATTGTTGTTGGTCCTAGCGGTAAAGTATCTTCGAATTGGCACGGGATTCGTAAATTCCGATTCAATCGAATGTTCGCCATCAAACTTCAACGAAAAAGATTGAATCATCTCATCATCCCATCCTGATTTGGTAATGAATTCCTGAAATGGATCCATGAAACTTCTGCCGCTGGACTCTACATCGTAAGTTTCAAACAACTTGCGAAGGATCATCTGGTTATCAGCACTTTCTTGTCCAAAATGTTCAATTTGGTACTGGGCATACAACTTTGAATATTCTGTTGAATGAGCATTTTCAACACAACCAATTAAGGAGCAATTCATCGTATTGGCTAAATCTGATAACTTCTTGAGCATCAAAAAATAGATACATATCCCCGGAATTTCCCCCGCATCAACTCTCTGCTGGATTTTCTGTTGTCTCTCCGCAGAAGCAGCGAAGAAATCAACAAAACGGCGCACACCATATTGATAATCTGCTTCTTTGAGTATTAAATCTAGTAGTCCTCCATCGGCAATAGTTTTCACCTCGTCAGTAACCTTGGATGGGGGTTCAATGTCCGCAGTGAGGATTTCTTTTATATCTTTTTTCCGAAAAATCAGATCCAGAAACGGGCCGATTTGCCGAATTAATGGGCCGTGCAGTATAATCGAGTATATTGGTTCACCATCACTTTCAAGGATTTTTGCAGTATAGAAGGCAACATATAAATTCAGAAGGTAGGTCAAAAATTGCATTTTACGTTCAAAATCTTCTTCATCTTGAAGGCGAAGCATCGATGAGACTGCAAGTATCCTTTCTTCCTGAGGTGTTTGCGGATCAGGGATCTTATATCCGAACGCGCAACTATGCCTATACGCAATCCCACCTGCAAAATTCTCGTTATCAACGATAGATTCATCCACGGAAATTATCCACTTTCCTTTCATCTGGGAACAAACTTTCGACAGGGTGTCTGTATCAAATTTCGACCTCCCTATAGTATAAGTATAAGATTCTATCTGTTTTTCATAAGGGATATCTGTAATTTTTCTAATGGAGTCGTTTCCTAAAAACTCCACACTCGTGTCAATTTTTGCTCCAATCTCATTTTCAGATAACGCTTCAAATTCTGCTAAAAGGTTTCTTATCACTCGGTTTCCGGCATCTCTAAATGCAGTATCGGTTAGAAATTGTTGTCCGTTCATAGATTTTACTCCCATAGATGACATAACTGGCATTACTTCTTCGTTTTATTCGGTCATTGTCTGAACCGAGATTTACAGGAAACCTGTTCGGTCTTTCCAAGATTGGAAACAAAAAGGCACCGAGACGTATTTCATTTCGACTGTTCCTTTTCAAACAGGTCTACAATCCATGCCTTCAATTGCCTCATCTTTTTCCCTCTGTTATTTTCCACTGGAATCACATGCGTAAAATGTCTCTCTAAATCAAAACCCTCAAGCGTTTTATTGTAGACTTGCCATAAGCCATTGAAAAGTTGGTCGTAGTCTTTTCCATTCAGAAACGTCTTGAGGTCTGCCTGTATGTGCGGACGCAACTCGTTTGTCCGAGGGACATCCATCTTCTGATCGTAGTCCTCAATGAGATCTTCGGATTTAAGTAAACCGTACTTCGCGGAGATAATGAGAATGTCAAGATTTTTGGGCAAGCGATCCTCCCTAATAGCCTTGTAGAGCGTTGGATAGAACGGTCCTTTATACCGCATCAGGGCAGGCAGTTTTCCGAGCCCTTTATCTTTCTTGCCAGAACAACTCATAATCAGTAAAGATTTTTTCATAGATTTTCCACGCCTTCTGCCTATGTCGGTCGTAGGTTTATCGCGGAGTCTGGGGAGATCGTATCCGCGACGTATGCATTCAAAGAAATAGGATTTTAGGTGGGGTTAGGATACTTCAGTCATCCCACATGCTGTTATTTTCCAATATTCGCGTCTCGGTGATTCTACGAAAACTTGTGATTTCAGATCAAACCTCGCAAAGGCACAACGGTGATAAAATCGCTTCTGTCCACTCGGCAACCTTTCCTCCAAATCTGTATCTGTCAAGGAAAAACGATCGGCGAGTACATTCACAATATCTCTCCATCGGTGTTCTTTCCCATCAGAGAGAACCTGAAGGAGAGGGCTTTCAATCTCTTTGCTCGTCGGTAAAGTTAAGACCAGTATTGCTGGTCAAATTCAACAGAGGTCAAATCCCCTAACGCTGCGTATGGTACCATACTCTCGGTTTGGGTACGTGTCTCAATTTCCGATGGCAGTACAATAATATGAATGAAATAAAGATTTATTGCACAAACACTATACCCTAAAAGTGAAATTATCGCAATAGCGATTTTGCCGCCCCTGAAACAAATTCTTGCATTAATGTGCAATCAATTATATGATAGTCGCATCCCGTATTATGGAGAAAAGGAAGGAATCAATGAGTCTTTTGGGTATTGATGTTGGAACAACAGGATGTAAGGTTATCGCCTTTCGCGAAGATGGGACGACACTTGCACAGGCGTATGGCGAGTATCCGTTGATCCACCCGCAACCTGGCTGGTCGGAACTGAACGCGAATGTCGTCTGGGAAAACATATCAGCTGGCATTCAACAGGTTGCATCACAAACGAAATCCGATCCGATTGAGGCAATCAGTGTTGCTTCACAAGGTGAAGCAGTAACACCGGTGTCCGCTGATGGGCAGGTTTTAGCAAACGCGATCACTACTTTTGATGCTCGAACAACCGGCATCTGTGATAGGTTAAAGCAACAGATAACGCCTTTAGAGGTGATGGAAATCACCGGAATGCCAATGAGTGATATTCATACCTTGGCGAAACTTATCTGGATGCAGCAGAATCAGTCTGACCTCTATCAACAAGTGTGGAAATTCCTCGGCTTTGAGGATTTCGTCTATTTCAAACTTGGTGTTCCACCTGTAGTGGACTACTCTCTTGCTGCGCGCACGATGGCATTTGACATTATCACCAAATCTTGGTCGGAACAAATGCTCGGTTTGGCGAATGTAGATGCCTCCCTCTTTCCGGACGCTGCGTCATCGGGTACGCCGATTGGTGAGGTGAGTGCTAAGGTCGCTGATGAACTCGGTCTACCGCAAGGCGTGGTATGCGTTACGGGTGGACATGATCAGCCGTGTGGTGCCTTAGGTGCCGGTATTATACGAAGCGGCGAGGTGATGGACGCAACTGGCACTGTTGAATGTATCGCACCCGCTTTCACAGAACCCGTCATCAACCAAGATATGATAGATGGAAATTTCGCCTGTTATCCGCACGTTGTTGATGGGTTGTATGTCACACTCGGATTTGTATCCAGTGGTGGCGTTGTGCTGCGCTGGTTTAGAGACACCCTCGCGCAAGCAGAGGTCGCCCAAGCAGATGCAGAAGGACGCGATGTCTACGATTTACTGATGGAGGAACTCCCTGATTCCCCGGGGACAGCCATGGTACTGCCACACTTCACCGGTTCAGGAACCCCTCATCTCGATCTCGAATCAAAGGGCGCGATTGTCGGATTGACGCTATCGACGACGAAAGGTGAGCTTATCAAAGGGATTTTGGAAGGTATTAGTTACGAAATTAAACAGAATCTTGCTATGCTTCAAGACGCAGGAGTTGTCATAAACGAGGTGCGTGCCATCGGCGGTGGTGCGAAATCTGAAAAATGGCTCCAACTCAAAGCGGATATGTTTGGGAAAAAGGTGATTGCTCTTGATATATCGGAGGGTGTCTGTCTCGGTACTGCTATCCTTTCTGGCACAGCGATAGGCAAGTATGATTCCATTGAATCAGCGGTCGAGCAGTTAGTCACGCCACGCGATGTGTATTATCCACGTGACAAATACGCGCAACGTTACGATGAGAAGTTGAAAGCATACGCACAGATATATCCTGCACTGCGCGCCCTGAATTATGAGTTGTAATATAAGTGTTAATTGTCTGACTATTTACGGAATGTGCTATAAATAGCACTACTACAAGCAGTACCCTTCGTTTGTAGTAGGGCGATTCATTGCCCGTCAATGACTCAATTGATCTTTTTCTTCAGAGAGGGAGAGGCGTATGAAGAAGCACGTTGTCGGTATTGACATCGGTGGGACGAAACTCGCTACTGTTGTCGCTGATAAGACCGGACATATCCTCGGCAAGGTGCGTAAACCGACGTTCTCAGACAAGGGACCGGAATATGCAATCGGTTTGCTGTTTGATATGGTTCGTGAGACTGTCAATCAAGTTGGCTTAGAACAGGAGTCTATTTCAGCGATAGGCGTGAGTTGCGGCGGTCCATTGGATACAAAGACGGGAATTGTCTATTCGCCTCCAAATTTACCGGGATGGGATGCGCTACCGCTTAAGGCAAAGTTGGAATCCGAATTTCAGGTGCCGGTAACAATCGAGAATGATGCGAATGCCAGCGCGCTCGCAGAGTTCAGGTTCGGTGGTGGACGTGGCTACAATGCGGTCCTCTATATGACGATGAGTACAGGAATCGGCGGTGGTATTGTTATTGACGGACAGGTGTATCACGGAGCCAACGACAGTGCGGGTGAGGTAGGGCATCAGATACTTCTACCGGATGGACCGCTGTGCGGATGTGGGAAGCACGGATGTCTTGAGGCACTCTGTTCCGGTCCTGCTATCGCACGCCGCGCACAAGTTACGATACAAAAGCAACTTGAGGGTGAAAAGGCATCAACGGCACTATTAACCCTTGCCAACGGACGGATTGAAGATGTCAAGTCGGAACATGTCCTCGCCGCTGCGCGCACGGGTGATGCCTTAGCTTTGGAACTTGTTCAGGAGACAGCATATTACATGGGCTGGGGTATCGGAAACTTGGTCAACATCTTGAACCCCGACATCGTTTTACTCGGAACTATCGCAGTTGCCGCTGGTGATCTGTTGCTTGACCCGATTCGGGAGACGGTCTTGAAGTTCGCTATGACCCGTCCCGCAGAAGCGGTTAATATCGCACCTGCCGAATTAGGTGATGCGTTGGGTGACCTCGCCGCCGTCGCATTAGTCGTCTGAAAATTGCTCACCCACTTACTTATAGACACATCCAGGTAGGCGAGGTTTGAAACCTCGCCTACCGCGGAGACCAAATAATTATAGGATTTACTATAAATGGAGAGAATTCAGAGTTATATTTCGCATCTACAAGGTGTTTTGGAGCGACTCACATTGACAGATGTACGACGTTCTATAGATGTGATAATGGAAGCGTATTACGCCGAAAAGCAAATTTTCGTTATTGGTAATGGTGGAAGTGCTTCTACAGCGTCACATATTGCCTGTGACTTAGGAAAAGGCACGAGTATCCCGGGCAAACCTCGTTTTCGGGTTATTAGTTTAACGGATAACGTCGCAACAATGACCGCGTGGTCGAACGATGTATCTTATGAGGATGTCTTCGTTGAGCAGCTCAAAAATCTTGTGAATCCGGGCGATGTCGCTATCGGTATCAGTGCGAGCGGCAATTCAGAGAATGTGCTCCGGGCAATGCAACATGCGAAAGAGGTTGGGTGTCAAACAATCGGATGGAGTGGTTTCGGTGGTGGTGCCTTAGCAGCGATTTGTGATGTGAACGTCATTGTGGATAGCGATCGATACGGTCCGGTTGAAGATGTCCATCTCATCCTGAACCATGTCCTTCACGCGTGGATCCAAGAAGAGTTCGCATCGAATTGAATTGCAAATCGGTCTTGACGTTTACCGTCGTCTTCAGGTATAATTGAATTGGTTACCAATTATCTTAATTCTAACACAAAACACCGAGCCTGTAACGAAGTGGAAGGCGGATTTAAGGAAGGCGATTCAACATGAAACCCATTTCATTTCTCCGCAAGGTAAAATTAAAATTTCTCCGCAAGATAAAATTAAAAAATGTGTTCCTTTTTATCGGATGTCTCCTCATGAGTGGCGACCTGTCCGCTCAGGATCCCGCGCTGGTTTACGTGATTGACATTCGGAATGAGATCGGGAGCGGACTTGGCACCTACATCAGTGATAGCATTCAGACGGCGGAGCAGGCTGGTGCCGATGCTATTGTTTTTGATGTGGATACACCCGGCGGTCGGGTAGATTCTGCCATAAATATCATCCGCGCCATTCAAGATACACAAATTCCCTCAATCGCTTTTGTCAATCGACAGGCAATATCTGCAGGAGCGATGATTTCTATCTCCTGCAATCAGATTGTTATGACTTCAGGAGGGACGATCGGCGATTCCGCGCCTGTTAATATTCAAGGGCAGGAGGTCGGAGAAAAGGCGATTTCCTACATTCAGGGAACCATTCGTGCGACAGCAGAGCGCGAGAATCGGAACCCTGATATTGCCGAAGCGATGGTAGACAAAGAACTCGTTCTTGTTAAACTTGCAGATGGTCAGATTATCAAACTCCTACCCGAAGAATACGCTGCGCGTGAAGAAGAAGGCGAAGAGATGGAAATCCTCTGTGCTCAGGGAAAGTTGCTCACGTTATCGACCCAACAAGCATTAGCATACGGGTTCGCAGACGCACAAGCCGAAAACCTCACAGAGCTATTGGCACAATACGAGATTGTTGAGGTCGATGGAACCAAACTGCCTCTAACAGAAGACGGCATTGCACAACGACAGCGGGAGTTTGGTATTTCAGAAATCAACCGTCTAAAAACGTTAGCTGGCGCACGTATTACTGAGGTTGAGGCGACACTTGCGGATAGGATTGTTTTCTTTCTCACGAATCCCCTTATCAGTTCGCTTCTCCTTTCATTGGGAATTCTCGGTATCTTTATAGAGATTCGCACGCCCGGTTTTGGAATCCCCGGATTCGTCGGTTTACTGTGTGTAGGGCTTTTCTTCGGTGGACACATGCTGACGAAAATCGGTGCGGAATGGGCGTTCCTACTTTTCGTTCTCGGACTTGGACTCATCGTTTTGGAGGTCTTTGTAATCCCCGGCTTCGGTGTTGCTGGAATTCTCGGTATTACGCTGATGATAGGAAGCATCTTCTTCGTTTTCGACAAGGCTTACGATTTCAGTACAGCGGTTATGTGGCTCTCGGTCTCTGTGATTTTGACCGCTGGACTGGTTATTCTCGCCGCTTTTCTCCTTCCTGAAACACCGCTTTTTCGGAGGCTTGCTTTGTCGACAGTGATGGATACTGAGATGGGGTACCACTCGTCGAGTTCCGAGGATTTTCAGGCGTATCTTGGAAAATCTGGGACAGCGCTAACGCCTTTGCGTCCCTCTGGAACGGCTCGAATCGCTGATAATAGGGTGGATGTCGTCACCGTCGGTGATTTCATTGCACACAATAGCAATGTCAAAGTCGTAAGTGTTGAAGGTTCTAAGATTTTCGTAGAAGCGGTTGAGGATGATTGATTTTTGCTTGGTCGATATGTCCTATAATTGTGACAACTCGGAGAATCTTGTCGGGGGTTTTCTGTGTAAGTCAAGCGGTTTAGCGCACGTCATAGCGATATGGCAGTATCTGCTGCCCCGTACCATAGGCGCGGTTTGGAGTAACGACTATGGGGTTTCTAATTTTCCTGATCGGCATTGGAATTCTGTTAGTATTTATTGAGTTGCTAATTCTCCCAGGATTTGGGGCAGCAGGTGTCCCAGGGTGTCTTCTTATATCGATAGCAGTCGGGATCGCTTGGTGGAAGTTCGGCTTCCAGACCGCTCTGACTTATACGGGGGCAACGCTGGTGGGAGTCATTCCATTGGCGATTGTGGGACTATCGGTAATACGTGCGACGCCTGCGGGTAAAGCCTTTATCTTGGGGGCTACTCAAGATAAAGCAGAGGGATTCCACGCAGCTCCCTCGGAATTGGCGAGTTTAGTTGGGAAGTCCGGTAAGGCATTGACACCGCTACGCCCCGCAGGGGCTGCGCTCATCAGTGGACACCGTGTTGATATTGTCACACAGGGTGAATTCGTTCCCGCAGATACCGAAATTGAAGTGATTTTTGTGGAAGGCAGTCGTGTCGTAGTTCGTAGTTTACAGTAGAATGGTTATCAGTTGTCGGTGGTCAGTCGTCAGTTAATATTTTGTGGTGTCAAAGTTGGCTGTGGAGTTCACAACAAAACGGAATGCCACGGCAAAGTGACTGAAAACTGACAACTATTCGTAGGAGACAGATAATGGTGGATTTATTTACAGGGGGAATTGCCCTTGTTGTTCTAATTTTTGTCATCGCGTTCTTTTGGTTTGTTCCCGTTGGATTGTGGATCGCCGCTGTTACAGCGGGAGTCTCTCTCAAAATTTTTGAGCTGATCGGGATGCGCCTCAGGCGGGTGAATCCGAATGTTATTGTGAATGGGCTCATCAGTGCCCACAAGGCTGGATTGAAGGTAAGGACTGCCGAATTAGAAGCGCATTTCCTTGCGGGTGGTAATGTACTCAATGTTGTCAGTGCGCTTATCGCCGCAGATAAAGCGAGAATTGAGTTGAATTTTCAACGCGCCGCTGCTATAGACTTGGCTGGACGTGATGTCTTTGAGGCGGTTCAGGTCAGTGTCAATCCGCGTGTGATTACGACGGCAAAAATCAGTGCACTTGCTTTAGATGGTGTTGAGTTGATGGCCACTGTCCGTATTACGGTGCGTACGAACATCAATCGGCTCGTCGGGGGTGCGGGTGAAGAAACTATCCTTGCGCGTGTCGGCGAGGGTATTATCAGTGCAATCGGTGCCTCTGAAACCTATGAAGATGTGCTTGAAAACCCGGACATCATCTCGAAAACGGTACTCGACCGCGGACTTGATGCCGGGACAGCTTTTGAAATCCTTTCTATTGATATTGCCGATGTCAACGTTGGTAAAAATATCGGTGCAGAACTCCAAGCGGAGCAAGCCGAAGCGGACTTGATTGTAGCGCAAGCGAAGGCGGAAGAGCGCCGTGCTATGGCAGTCGCTCGGAAGCAGGAGATGACCGCAAACGTCCAGGAGATGCGGGCAAAAGTCGTTGAATCAGAAGCACAGGTGCCTCGTTCTCTTGCAAATGCGTTCCGTGAAGGCAACTTAAACACGAATACAGAGCAACAATAATGGCGGTCAGCAATCAGCAGTCAGCGGTCAGAAAGATAGTAGCCAGCAATCAGATAGGAGAACCTTGTGGCGGGAAGCAATACGCAACTACCACAACGATCTACTGATGCCTGAAAGCCAACGAAAACTGATAAACTATTCCTACTGACAGCCGACAGCTGACAGCCGGCAGCCCTCTTTGATAGTTTAGAAAACAATGGAGAATAGTAAACATGGCACCAACAATGGTTGCAATTATAGCTGTCCTACTTATCCTGTTCATAAGTATTATCAGTTGGCTCGTCCCGATCGGTTTATGGATTACTGCTATTGCGGCAGGTGTGAAGGTTCGGATTTTGGATCTCATTGCGATGCGTTTGCGGCGTGTCCCACCCGCTGGGATTGTGGAACCTCAGATTAACGCAACCAAGGCAGGGTTAAGTCTATCGCTTGATGACTTAGAAGCACATTTTCTTGCCGGGGGACGTGTGAGAAGCGTCGTATCAGCACTGATCGCCGCGGATAAAGCTAATATTTCCCTCGGTTTCGCACAAGCTGCTGCAATTGACCTTGCAGGGCGCGATGTCTTGCAGGCTGTCCAAGTCAGCGTTACGCCTGAGATTATTGACATCCCCAATAGAGATGACTCCAGCAGTGGCATCACTGCCGTTGCCCGCGATGGTATCCAGTTAATTGTAAAGGCGCGTGTTACGGTGAGAGCCGACATTGACCGCCTCGTCGGGGGTGCGACTGAAGAGACTATCCGTGCGAGAGTCGGTGAAGGGATTATTACAACGATCGGCTCGTCGGGGAGTCACAAGCAAGTTTTAGAAAACCCGGTGCTGATCTCGGAAACAGTGCTCGCAAAGGGGTTATCTGCCGGAACTGCCTTTGAAATTCTGTCTATTGACATCGCCGATATAAACGTTGGTGAGAATGTGGGTGCGAAATTACAGACCGACCAAGCGCAAGCTGAGCTCAAGATAGCACGTGCAAAAGCGGAAGAACTGCGTGCACGCGCACAGGCAGAAGAGGAAGAAAATAAAGCACTGGTCGAAGAGATGACAATCAGACTGATCGAGGCGGAGGCAGAGGTACCGCTCGCAATCTCGGACGCCTTTGCTTCCCAACGGATGAGTGTGATGACTTACTACGAACTCCGTAATATCCTTGCGGATACAGAGATGCGTCAGTCGATCGCTTCACCCGGTGGCACACAAGAGATAGACACAACTCGCTCTGCACACTCGCTTGGACTTACATAGTCGGCATTTAGGGGCTGTAGCTTCACGCTTCAGCCCTGTGGTGATTACTAAGGAGAAATAATTATGGAAAATATCCTCCAGCTGTTGGGACCGCTGGTTATCATACTTCTGATATCTATCTTGAGCAACGCGCGCCGGCGGAAAGCACAGCAACAGCAGGTTGAAAGAGGAACGGATGAACGTGCGATGTCGGAGAACGACACCGCACCGCCTCCTTTCATGGAAGATTTTCCGTTCGACATGCAACCGGAACAGATGGTTTTGCAGCGGGACGAAGAAGAGGTTATGCCGGTTGCCGAAGAGCCAGATCCAGTTGTTGAAACGCCTCAGCCACAACCGCCTCCAGTGCCTGTAGACTCTCCGACCAGAACGCGGTCTGTCCCGGCAACATCACTGCTGGATTTGTCACCACAAACGTTTCGTCAGGGCATCATTCTTTCAGAGATCTTGGGTCCTCCGAAATCACGTGGTCGTCGGAGACCATTATAATAGTTGTCAGTTGTCAGTTGTCAGTTGTCAGTTACAGGATGGTTTATTAAACGAGTGGAAACACCCTATCAAAAACACCTCTTAACTGATAACTTTCATTGCAAGGCAAACTGAAAGGGATGCGTAACAACCCGCACTGATAACTATTAGGCACATCAGATGCCTAAGGGGAACACCCCAGCAAAAACACCCACCCCGTCGAACCGCAAGGAAAAATTGAAACTCTTCTCAAAATCCAAAACACGCAGTTTGTAATGAAATGGAGAGCGGATATACGTAAGGGCGCGTCAGATGTCAAGATCCACCTCATCGAACCGCAAGGAAAAATTGAAACTCTTCTCAAAATCCGAAACACGCAGTTTGTAATGAAATGGAGAGCGGATATACGTAAAGGCGCGTCAGATGTCAAAATTCACTTCATCGAACCGCAAGGAAAAATTGAAACTCTTCTCAAAATCCAAAACACGCAGTTTGTAATGAAATGGAGAGCGGATATACGTAAAGGCGCGTCAGATGTCAAAATTCACCTCATCGAACCGCAAGGAAAAATTAAAAAGTCTCTTTCACGAAATTACTGTTCCACTTTTGGTTTTTCTGCTGTTTGCAGGTTGTTCTCAACGTCAAGAACTTGTAGAGCCTCAGGTCCCATTTTACTTTGAATTTCCCCCTTATACCCGGCATCTCAAAGGTTTCAAAATTTGCCTCGATCCCGGACACGGTGGGCAAGCGCATGTCCCAGATTACAAACGGGGTCCAACAGGCGTTCGCGAGGCTGAGGTTAATTTACGGGTAGCTTTTCACCTACGTGAGATGTTACAGCAGGTCGGTGCCACCGTCATTATGACGCGCGTTGATGATTCCTATGTGAGTCTATCGATGCGCAGTCAAATCGCCAACGAAAATGGTGCTGATTTCTTCATCTCGCTTCATCATAACGGGATTGACAATCCGAAAGTTAATTATACCTCTACTTGGTATCACGGCGATGCAGACGACTCACGTCATAGTCTTGATCTCGCACGGTATGTCCAGCACGGAGTCTCAGATGCGTTGCAGTTGCCCACCTCTCCGGCATCGGGGCTTTTTTCAGATAAATTAATAACGGCTTCCGGTTTTGGGGTCTTGCGATTGACCGAATGTCCGGCGGTTCTGTGTGAGGCATCTTTTCTTTCAAATCCAGAGGAAGAGGCGAGGCTGAAAGAGGACAGTTATCTGAAAAAGGAGGCATCTGGTTATTTTCTTGGTATTGCCCGTTATGTTGAAGGTGGATTTCCAAAAGGTGTTCTGGTAGAGCCTCAACACACATCTGTCATTCAAACGAAAACGCCTCGCCTCCAGATTCAAGTGATGGATGGACTCCATGAGCGGGGCGCGTGGATGCTCAAACGCCAACAGGTCTTCACCGACTCCATCCGAGTTAAGGTTGATAATGTGGATGTCCCGTACCACTACGATCGCGGAACAGATCAGATTACTGTTTCCATTGAGAAACCCTTATCGAACGGCGTGCATCTTGTCCAGACCGAATTGGTAAATTATTATGGCAATCACAGTCTACCTTCACCGCAATGGTTTAAGGTAGCACCGCCTGCAGTAGCGTTGGATCTAAGCGCATGGACAGATACACTTCCAGCTGATGGAAAGGGTTACGTCGGTATTTCTGTAATTGCACGTGACGCTGAGGGAATGCCAATTGCTGACGATGAACCGATCTACGCACAAACATCGAACGGGACACTTGCAGAGTCGCACCGACTCTCAAAGCATGGCTCGGCACAGTTTTATCTATATGCACCTGACGCGCCGGGCACAGCGACGGTGGAAGCCTCATATCAACAGACGCGTCAGTCGTTGACGATTCACTTCACAGACATTGATGGCACGATTGTACAAGGGCAGATTTCTGATGAAGACTCTGGGGAACCACTCCAAGACGCACAATTACAAGTGGATTTGGGGTTGACGACAACTACAGATGCCGAGGGACATTTTTTTCTTACAACCGGTTCCGAACCGAAGGATTTCGGCGAAACGACACTTCACATTTCTAAGGCAGGCTACTATCCCGACAAACGCAAGATTCACATTCAATCGAATCAAGCAACGGTCGTCAATGTCGGACTTTACCCTATTGCGGATAGTGTGTTCGCATCAACCGTCATTGTTCTTGATTCACAAACGGATACTCTTGAGACACAGAAGCTCATCACAACATTGGAAGCGATGTTGAAACTCGCCGGTGCAAAGGTCTATAACATTTATCCGGTTGGGTTAAAAATGTCTGTGGAAGAACGGATAAAGAAGGTTAACGCTATCAAGGATAGAGGGTATTATTTGCAAATTAATCACGCCGAATGGCGTAAGGGACAATCTACTGTAATTGCCGCACACTATCGAGGCAATCAGGGAACAGAAACTTTTCTAAAGCGAATACTTGAACAGTTCAACAGCACATTTTATGAAACCTCGATTGTTACTGTTCAAGACAGAACGACCCCTGAAATCCAGCAAACAAATAAGATGGCGATGACACTTCAAATCCAATCTTTAAATCATCCGAATGCTTCTACCGTATTGGAAGCTCATGCGCTCTTTTTCGGGGCATGGGCTTTCCTGAAGGACGATAGAGAAATTGCGGCAGAAAAACAGAACCGGTTTATGATGTACTTAAAAGAGATACAAGATTAAAAAATGGACATTGTCTCCCGAATTACAGATTTACAACTTCGGCATCCGTTCAAGATTGCCCGTCGCGCGACGGATGTGTCACGGCAGGTAATCTCTGTAGAAATCGATGGTGGCATCGGTGAAACGGCACCCGCTCGGTTGTATGGTGAAACCGTTCAGACGGTCAGTGTAGCGTTGGAAGCCATCGCACCAGCACTTCCCAAAGACCTTGATGCAATCCAAGATGCGATGGCGGTCGTTGACGCAACGCTCGGTGGCAATTACGCAGCAAAATCCGCCATTGATATGGCACTGCATGATCGACTCGGTAAAAGACTTGGTGTCCCTCTCTATCAACTCTGGGGTCTCAACCCGCATAAGACCCCTTGCACATCGTTTACCATTGGGCTTGATGAGCCTGAGGTAATGGCAGAGAAAACCCGGCATGCGGAAGCGTATCCGATCCTAAAAGTTAAACTCGGTACACCGCAAGATATTGAAATACTTCAGAAACTCCGCGAGGTCACAGATAAACCTATCTATGTCGATGCCAATACAGCATGGACTCCGAAGGAGGCTGTTCGCAAGATACGAGAACTTGCTTGGTATGGTGTAGAATTGGTAGAACAACCGACGAAACCGAATGATCTGGTGGGGCTCAAGTTTGTCCGCGAACACTCAGAACTGCCGATTATTGCCGATGAGAGCGTCAAGCGCGCAAGCGATATTCCGGCTCTTGCTGAATGTGTCGACGGTATCAATATCAAACTCGTCAAGTGTGGTGGATTGCTTGAGGCATACCGGATGATAAGCGTGGCTCGCGCACACGGCTTGAGCGTTATGTTGGGTTGTATGATAGAGAGTTCGCTCGGTATCACCGCCGCTGCGCACTTGACACCTCTCGTGGACTATGCGGATTTGGATGGTCATCTACTCATTGCCAACGATCCGTACACCGGTGTAACCCTTGATAAGGGTAAATTGATACTACCAAACCGCCCCGGTATTGGTATTATATAGAAGAAAGGCACTTACCTGCTGCACACAAAATTGGAATGATACCGTGTTATCTGAAGTTAAACCGCAAGTCTATATTGATACATCAGTTCTGAGTTATTTTACGTCAAAGTTTAGCCAGAATTTGAAAATTGCAGCGCGTCAGTTGGTAACGCGTGACTGGTGGCAGAACTGCCAAAACAAATTCGACTTAGTTGCTTCTGTGTTAGTTGTTCAAGAAGCAAGGCAGGGCAATCCAGAAGAGGTGAAAGCAAGGCTTGATGTGCTAGATACAATAACTACGTTGGAACTTTCTGAAAATGCGTTAGTTTTAGCTGAAAACTTGGTGGATGAGGGGGCGATACCATTGACAGCATTTGAGGATGCTCTCCATATAGCTATTGCAACAACAGCAAGTGAGGTTGAATACTTAGTGTCTTGGAACTTCCGACACATTGTTAATGCAACAATGCGTCCGCGTATCAATGCTGTTTGTCACAAAGCGAATTATGAGCCAATTATCATTTGTACTCCTGAAGAATTAATGGGGGATGATTAAAATGTGTAATAAATGTGACCCAATTGTGGATAAAATTCGTAAAATCAGAGAAGCACACGCTGCGAAATTTAACTACGATCCTCGTGCAATTTACAACGACTTCAAAGAACAAGAACGACACGATGAGCGTATCTACGTTTCCGACACGCTCCAGGACCGTGAATTCCGTAGTAATATTAGGATACAGACTACCAATAGGCAAAGTGGAGAAAACAAAAAATGACAAAACAGAACCGCAACGTACTCATCACTGGCGGCACCGGTATATTAGGAAGTGCCGTCACCAAAGCCTATCTCGCCCAAGGCGACAACGTCGCTGTCACGTATCTGTTTGATAATGAGGTTGAACGTTTCAAAGAGTTCAATCCAGACCTCTTTGAAAATGTCACCTTCCTCTTTGCGAACGTTACTGAGGAAACCGAGGTTCAGAAAACCGTCGGGGAATTCGTATCCAAATTCGGTTCGCTGGACGTATTGGTGAATATCGTTGGCGGGTTTGTCGGTGGGATTCCAACTGCGGAACTTGAAGAGAGCAGGTGGGACTTCATGATGAACCTTAATCTCAAATCGGTTTTTCTGTGTTGCAAGACAGTCATACCGCACATGACAGAGCGTGGCTGCGGCAAGATTATTAACGTTTCCGCACGTGCTGGGTTAAAAGGTGAGGCGGGCTTAAGTGCCTATTGTGTTTCTAAAGGCGGTGTCCGTACTTTGACCGAGTCGTTAGCTGCTGAGGTGATGGATTCCGGCGTAAATGTCAATGCCATTATGCCGAGCATTATGGACACCCCCGCTAACCGAGAATCCATGCCAGACGAGGAACACGATCGCTGGGTAGCTCCTACCGATGTTGCCAAAGTGATATGCTTCCTCACTTCTGATGACGCAACTATCATCAACGGTGCAGCCATCCCCGTTTACGGCAGATCCTAACCCATTGACCCTTTACACGGGCGGACTCCCATATCCGCCCGTTTCATAAAACGCGCGCAACCTGTCGTTATCCTACCTTCACAACCATATCCTTCTCCCACCTACAATATACTGCACTTTGGACAATTTTCAGACATAGCACTTTCTTTGGCTTGCCGGGTTGCTATGATTTTCTGCTATAGACTTATGGCTCCCCTGGAGCAAAACCTCACATCCTATCTGTTTTCGGGATATGGTTTCCAATACGTCTATCAATGCCAGCAGTGATATGGCTCCTCACGCCAGCGGCGTGATATGGCTATAGAGGTTTGCCAGTTTAAGGTTCGCGCATACCTATTTATTCCTTGCAGTCCTGCCCCATTTTGTGGAATGCACCAATTCGTTTGCACAATTTTGTGCAATTTACCGTTTCACGCCGTGAAGATTTGCCGATATTGGGCGTTTCTGAAATGGCACACAAATTGCTGATATACCATGCAAGACTTGTGAAACTTTGGATCTGTTATAGGGACTTTGGAGGTATAAGACAATGCGTATCAAAAAATTTTCAAGTGCATTTGTGATCTCAGGCGTATGTCACATTACTGTTGTGTTTATTGCCGGACTCTATTTAGTGGAGCCAAGTTATAAAGAACTCCATGGTGATTGCTTTGGTTTAGGCTGTGTTTTAGGACAAGAGGTCGTTTTATTTCGAGTTCAAGAACCACCGAAACCGTCGGTGCGTAAACCAACTTTCAATTCTGTTCGAACTGAGGCATTGAACCCACCAAACGGTGCTGCTTATGGGGATGTCTACTTTAAAGATGCTGGCACCAACCCGTTCATTGATACAGAGGACGACAAATTTTCGACGTTTGGCATCGATGTAGATACCGCTTCATATACAGTTATGCGGCGTTACCTTAAAGAGGGTATCCTGCCACCATCAGAAGCAATACGCGTCGAAGAATTCGTCAATGCGTTTGATTATAATTATACCTCACCCGCAGATGAGGCATTCGCTGTCCATCTTGAGGGCGCACCTTCAAAATTCGGTGAAGGCAAGCGACTCCAGTTGCTACGTATTGGAATTCAGGGACGCGTCATCCCAGACTTAGATGTACGTTCACCACTCTCTTTGGGGAGTCCCTATCGTTTGTATACAGATAATTGGTTCCAAGGACGGCTGTTCATGGATTCAGCAAGAAAGGGGGTTGGGTGTGGCTATATGATTGAAGATCCTTATGCGTTGGCATACATGTTCGCCGATACTATAGGTCTGCAAAAAGACGGAACTGAAAAAATTACAATAGAGTGGCTTTTGACCGCTCCGAGCAAAGTTTTCGCGAGTGTATTTTCTTACAGATAACTCAAGTTGCTGCTACTAATAAGCGTTGAATGTTTTAAGAAGGTTTCTCAGACGTTCCCTTACCCCAGAAGGGTAGTATATCTATTCGGTTCAAATTGCTTATAGAAAAAATCGAATATGCGTCTGGATATAAGATTTATAGTATAGGGTCGAAAATGATCAGATAAGGGGTTTTACAAATGAAAAATGGTTTTACTGTTTATCCCGCCAAATTCAGATTTTTGGTTTTAACGATGCTAATCTCTGTTTTTCTGGTGTTTTTTACTGGATATGCCGAGCCTATATTCCTTGATGAGACCCCGAACGCCGCGATCAAGTTTCCCGGAGGTAGACATCACTATGATGTCTACCTGACGATTCTGCCCCGTGCGATCCGGCCTGAATTTGATCGGACATTGGGATCGGATTATGGTATCGCCGAGGCGACGTTGCAAGCCGCCGATGCAATCATGGAAAGACACGCACCGCGTGTCCGTGTAGGCGTGTTTTTGCCGAATCCGAGGCGACTGAACATCCCCGATCTACTTTCGTATCGTTGGGGTGTTGATCCGTGGCGGTCACTGGATCGCTTACTTCGCTGGCAGCAGGATGAACAGGACGCGAAACGGAGATGCTTGTCAAAACGGCAGTTATACGATGTCTTCTTCAAAGGACATGGCACGAACCCCTTTATTGATCCGGAAGACGACCACCAATCAACGTTCGGTATGGATGCCAATAGTGCCTCTTATTCAGTGATGCGCCGCTATCTCCGAGACGGTTCTTTACCGCCAACAGAGGCAGTGCGGGTCGAGGAGTTCATCAACGCTTTTGATTACGACTATACACCGCCAACGGACGACCCTTTCGCTCTGTATCTTGAGGGCGCACCTTCAAAATTTGGTGAAGGCAAGCGACTCCAGTTGCTACGTATCGGAATTCAGGGACGCGTCATTCCAGACACTGATCGTAAGGATGCGGTACTCACTTTTGTGATTGATGTCTCCAGTTCAATGGGTTATGAAAATCGGTTGGGGTTGGTGAAAAAGGCATTGCGGCTTTTGGTCAAACAACTCCGTCCCTCCGACAAAATTGGCATTGTCGTCTACGGCACCGATGCGCGAGTTGTCCTCCCACATACCAGCGTTGTGAATCGCACACACATCTTAGAGAAAATCAATTCTCTATGCCCAGAAGGTGTGACGAATGTTGAAGATGGCATCCACGAAGGATATGAACTCGCCCGCAAAAACTCACAGAGTGATAGTATCAACCGTGTAATTCTTTGTTCAGATGGTGTTGCGAACGAAGGGGTGACATCTCCGAAAGTGCTTCTCAAGCAAATTCAAGATTATGTTGATGATGGTATTTTCTTACCCACAGTGGGTTTCGGCATGGGGAATTATAACGATGAACTCATGGAGGCACTCGCGAAAAAAGGCAACGGGAATTATGCTTATGTTGACACTTTGAGCGAGGCACGTCGTATCTTCGTCGAGAATCTCACCGGTACCCTGCAGGTTATCTCGAAAGACGCAAAGGTCCAGGTCAAGTTCAACCCGGATACCGTAAGAAGTTTCCGACTCCTCGGCTATGAAAATCGCCAGATGAAACATGAGGATTTCCGAAACGACGATGCGGATGCTGGAGAGATCGGATCCGGACACAGCGTCACCGCACTCTATGAGGTCAAACTCAACAAAGGTGTTGACAGCGGTAGACTCGCAAAAGTTTCCATCCGTTATGAGGATCCTGATACGCAGAAAGTAACAGAGATCGGCGAGAAATTCTTTGTTGAAAACTTTAAAGGCGGATTTGAGGACGCTTCACCCGGACTTCAATTCGCTGCCACTGTCGCACAATTCGCTGAAATCCTACGGGAGAGTGTCTGGGCGAAGAACGGTTGTCTGAAGACCGTCCATCAGACGCTTAAAGGCATCTTACAGCAGCATCCGGAGGTTGTTGCAAGAGGCGAGGAGCAAGTCGAGACGCGAGGCAAGGAATTGTTAGCACTCGTACGTAACGCAAAGCGCATCAAAGACAAGGAACCGGAACAAGAAATGTAGGGCAGCCTGTATGTTCTGTTCCTTCATTGACGAAAGGGTTTTTTCAGTTGCGTCTGCATAAGCCGCTCTAAAATTCGCAGGCGCAACGCCGTTTCAACGTCCGTAACTTCAGGTCTACCGGCGAGGTTGTGTGTTTCATTCGGGTCGTTCTGCACATCAAATAAGAGATAAACTTCACCGTTCGCGTTGAGTGCCATCTTCCACTCCCGATTTAAGAGCATAATCTCACCCTCTATCTCAGAAATTGCAAAGTCCCGGTGTGTTGTTTCAGGTTGTGTGAGGACTGGACACAACGATTTTCCGAATTGACGGTGCTGTAATTCCCCTCCTGCCAATTCAACGAGCGTTGGACCAATATCAATCCATTCCACTGGACTCTCACAAATTGTTCCTGTGGGAGGGGTTTGTAACCCCGATCCCTTAGGAGTTCGCACGAGTAGTGGGATCCGAACTGCACCGTTGAGGAAGTTACTCTTATAGATGAGTCCATAGTCCCCGTTCATTTCACCGTGGTCGGAGGTGTGGACAATGATTGTGTTTTCAAGTTCGCCACGTGCCTCAATTGCGTCAAGAATCTCGCCAATCTGGTCATCGATGAGCGTGACGTTGCCTGCGTAATTCGCTCGGAGTCTCCCAATTTCACCGGGTTCAAACGTCGGATTCACCCGTTGCATGAGCCTATCTAAATGTCCCTGAGGACGTTCTCCTGCGGATGGACGCGGAATCGCTGGTGGCATGTCATCGGGGTCGTACATGCTGGCATAAGGTTCCGGCGTATCCCACGGTTCATGAGGTCCGCCAAAACTTACCCAACAGCACCAGGGTTCTTCCCGTTCATAGGTCTGCAGGTATTGCTTCGCCTGTTGTCCGACGTAGACATCGGCGTAATCTTCGAGTCCTAACGTTGATGGACGGACGATATGCGGTTTCGTGCTGAACCGCTCGCGATAATCTGCGCGGTAAGTCTCCCATACACCCTTTTCTTCCCACATCGCTGTCATGTGGGACAGCACCTTCGCGCTTGCCCGTGGTCCACCGATTTCGTTCACATCATCCAATCCGTAGGCATTCATTAATCCCTCACGGTCGCGTAGATCGCCGTTGTGCGGATGGAGATGCGTTTTTCCGAACAGACTCGTCCGATACCCAGCATCACGCACGGCTTGCATCCATGTCGGCGTTTCGGCAGGCATCTGGTGGTTCATGTTGTTCCAGACGTGGGTGTTGTGCGGATACAAACCTGTCGCCAGACTGAGTCGCGTCGGGATACAGACGGGCGATGTGGTAACGCAGTTTGTGAATCGGATACCTTCACTGGCAATCCGATCCAAATTTGGAGTCTGTACCCAATCCCCACTGCAACTCATCGCGTCCCAACGCTGCTGATCTGTCATGAGCAAAAGGATGTTCGGAGTCGCCATTGTTATCCTCGTTCGATTCCGGCTTCTATAAAAGCATTCGCCAATGTTTCGTAAGAGAGTGTCGCGGCGGCGAGCGGGTCGTAATCTTCTCTCGCTTGCACCATGAAGCTCACCTCAGCGGTAATGAATCCATCATAACCGTATGCTTGCATCCGCTTGAGGTAGTCAACGTAATCAAAAGGACCTTCGCCCGGGATGAGGAATTCGTGGTCAGGCGCAGTCCCGCGTTGGTCTTTGACGTGTGTATGTGCTGATACCGGTGCTAACGCTGACACCGTCTCTTCCGTTGTCATACCGACAATATCGAAATGGCTGATGTCATAGTTAACTTTGAGATACGGTGAATTAACAATTTCAAGGAGTTCAAGCACCTTCGCAGGTGTATCAATAATCGCACCGACATGGGGTTCCATAGCGATGGTGACACCGCGCGATGCCCCGTAATCGGCGAGTTCTCCGACCCGTTCTGCGAGGAAATCTTTCTTAGACTCCCACTCTTCCGGCTTTCCACCTGGAGTCGTGTTGACAGCAGCCAGTTCGTCCCCTTGTGCGAGCTCAACTGCTAAGTCAACGCCACCTTTCAATCGCCACATGTTTTTCGCGTGGGCTTCCGGATCCGTTTCCAATAGACTGGAATGCGCCGCGATCGCTGGCAGTGCCAAGTTATGCTGCTGGAACAGCGAGGCGATCCGTTTCCGTTCTGCAGCGTCAAGCGTGCTGAGTTCGGTCGTAAAGCGAGGAATAATGGTGAGTTCAACGCCATCGTATCCGAGGTTGGCGAGATGGGAGAGAGCGGTATCTATGGGGACGGTAGGCATCCCCCATGTGCTATATCCAAGTTTCATTTTTTAATTTTTCCTTGATTTGATAAAAGGTAGAATTCCCCAAACAATATTAGTTATTCAATCTGGAGTGTAAAAAATTGTTAAACAATGTGTTAACCCATTTTATTATTTAACCCAAGTTGCTACTTTCCTTAAAACAGGGTCTTTATAAGGTGTCTAATACCATTTCTAAAAGTTTATATTGCATTAACCGCGGCGTTCATCCGGACCCCGGTAGGTGCGGTTTCCTAACCGCACCATAGGTGTCAATTTAGTAGGAATAAGTATGTTTTTGGTGTAAAAACATACTGAAAAATAGAAATACCTCTTGTATCATGTAGAAAAAGTATTAGTGGTTAATTCTACAAAAACAGAGGTATTTCCAATGTCCATTTTACAACAGGTTCCCGAGAAAATGCAAATGATTCTTCAAACCGTTCCCGATGAAATCGCTCCGCAAACCGGGTGCGTGAAAAGAAAACGCAAACTCACGGGGAGTGCGTTAGCCCAAACGCTGGTCTTCGGGTGGTTGGAACACCCCGATGCGAGTTATCAGCACCTTACCGAAACGGCTGCGACGCTCGGTCTACAAGTCAGCAGACAAGCTCTGGCGCAACGGCTGACCCCTGAGACGGCTGAAATGTTGAAACTCACCCTTGAGGCAGCCATTCCACAGATGCTTGAAGTTGCGAGTCCACCCGAGGCACTGCCTTTACTTGAGGCGTTTAGGGGTGTTTACGTTCAGGATTCGACGTGGATATCGCTGCCCGATGAACTCCATGAGACGTGGAAAGGACCCCCGAAGAAGAATCATCGGCATAAAGCCGCTTTGAAACTGCATCTCTGCTTTGATGTGCTTACCGGGGGCTTTCAGCAGTTTCACCTCACCGACGGTATGACGGCTGATAGTACCGCCGCAAAAGCAGCACCGCCCCTGCCCCAGGGAAGTTTACGCCTCGCAGACCTCGCTTACTTTTCGCTTGATGAACTTGAGAAACTCACGCAAAACGGCATCTATTGGATCTCTCGGTTGAAAGCCAACTCGTATCTATCTGATGACACCGAGGAACCCCTCGATTTACAAAACATGCTCAGAGACGAAGAAAACACCCACATCCGCAAGTCCATCCGTATCGGGAAAACAAAGCAACTTCCGGCGTATCTCATTGCTGAACGCCTCTCCGAAGCAGAAACCGATAAACGCCGACGCTCCATCCGATACCGTGCCAAACGCAAGGCACAAACCCCCTCAAAAACACTCTTACGCCTCGCTGGATACAACCTCTATATTACCAATATCGAGGCACATCGGCTCACACCGAAGCAGATTTGTGTCATCGTCGGTGTCCGTTGGCAGATTGAGTTGATCTTCAAGAGTTTCAAAAGTCTCTCAAAACTTCAGGTCTCCCGAAGTCAGAAACCCTATCGCATCCTCTCTGAAATCTATGCAAAACTCATCGCACTTTTGATGCAACATACCGTCATGAGAGGGGCCGGCTACCGACCTATACAACAGAGTTTCATCAAGACGGCAAAGTATATCGAAGGTTATGCGAGATGGCTAACGCTGAGTTTTCATCACGCAAAAAACGCACTCCACAAAACTTTGAAAGCCATAAAACACGCATTTGAAAATGGAGGCTCTTTTCAGAGAACCACTGGAAAAAATACAACCTTTCGCAAACTCCAAGACGCTACGGAAAACCCCTAAATTGACACCTATGGTGCGGTTTCCTAACCGCACCGGACATAACCAAAAACAGTAGGACCTCTTAAGAGGAATCATCAATCAGAATTGGTATAACAATGTGAGTTTTATTAAGCAAGAAAGCAAAGTTAATTCTATGCATTACCATAAACGGAAACCCCCATGAATATTATATCACTTTTCTGTGAGATTAACAACCTTTTTGCGTTTAAATGTTTCTTCTTCATTGCTTGCGAGAAACGCAAAAAGCACAACACATATTGAACTTTATACTGGTATAGTGCTAACAATACGTATTTGCTTTCATCAAAATAGTAGAGAAGCCTCTTAAAGACCGTTCCCTCTAAACATGTCTGCTCCATGACAACACGTCCGAAACTTATCAGTTACAATTACTATGTTGAGTTGATATTTCAAATGCTAATGCCTTCATTAGTGTGTTTTCAGACACGAGTTGGGCTGTGTCGCAGTATCTCATTTATTACTTCCACACCCAATTGCTTCCAAAAATTCAACTTTTTTTTTCTTAGTGACCTAATTTGCTTTTTTCCCCGTCTTGTAGGGCGTAAATGGAGTCTCAGGATCTTAATTATTTTTCAGATATTGCTTTGCTTGAACGAATCCAAAATGGTGACGATATCGCCCTCGTGCAACTCATTAACAAGTACGAGGCATTGTTATGGAAGATTATCCATGGCGAAATTCCAGATGTCGATGCAAGAGAGGATGTGTTCGCAGATACGCGCCTCGCTATTATACAGCGATTTCATAGGAATTCTAAAGGTATTCATGCTGTAGACAAGTGGATCAAGCAGGTAGCACGCAGCAAGTGCAAAGAATATTGGCGGCAGGCTAAAAAACGCCAAGAGGTAGCAACACTTGCTGAAGAACTATATGATGGTACTCAGAATTGCCCACAACATTGGGAGCAGCTCTGGTCGGAGGTACTTGAGGTAGTTCATAAGCTGGGCCCCATTTACGTGGAGATGGTTGAGTGGTGGATGCAGGGATGGACAGCTGCAGAAATCGGGAAGCATTTAGGCATTCCCGAGGGCACAGTGAAGTCCCGCCAGAACACGATAAGGCGTGAAGTCCGCGCGTATTTCGATGAGTAGCGTGTGTCTGTTCAAAAATCAGAAACGATAATACAAACTTAACCTCTTGTTTGCTGATTACAGTGTAACAATATGTGATAATGTTTCACATTTTCTACGATTGAACTGGAAAAATTAAATTTGCGGAAGCAGAATCCTGAGTTTTTCCAGTTATTTCCGAAATCCCAACTTCCTTCAAGGAAGCGACAAAAAGGAGAACAATTATGACTCGTATTTTGGCACTTCAGAAACTAAAGGCCGGTTCGACTTCAGGGCGATACGGTTCTATACATAGTGCTATAGGCGGTATCACAAGTTGCCACTGCCCAGCCAACAACTAAGATGGCGTTTTTATTTTATGCTCGCCAGCGATCTTATCTCAGTATCCGAGAAAGTGATGGATCCTAATATATGTGGAGATACTCTCTCTAACAATTAAGTTAGTTCTTCAGAAACATCTCCTTGAGCATTTACCTTAACCTCCGAAAAGGAAGGAAACAGTTATGACTCGCATTTTAGCTCTTCAACAATTGAAAGTATTTCGACAGCTTGGACAGATATATGGATATTCAGTTCAATCGGCTGCGGTACCAACAATACGGAATAGTTGTTTATGTCCGCTTAGCAACAACTAAGGAGACTTCTTTTCGCATTCCCGCGTATAGTTTTGCTCTCGTATCCGAGAAAGCACACCATATATAGTCATATAGTCGCACGGATGATTTAATTTCATTAAAAGAAGTAGAAAGGAGAACAATTATGACTCGTATTTTGGCACTTCAGAAACTAAAAATGAGTGTTAGGGTGTTTGCGAGCACTTCCCACCGTTCAGTAATTGATCTTCCTGGTGGAAGTTGCTATTGCCCGCATAACAATTAAGGTGGTGTCTTTGTAGCACACCTATGAGAGGTTTTACTCTCGTATCCAAGACAGCGTAGCGATATATAATCTCCACAGACTGATCTCTTATTGTTATGCTTTCACTTACTTCACCTGCTCCTTTGAGGAGCGAAAAGGAGAACAATTATGTCCCGTATTTTAGCACTACAAAAGTTAACGGTTGCTGAGCCGTTAGAGGGCAAACACTACGGATCCGCGATTTCTTCACAACCTGGTGCTTGTGAAATTGTTTTGAACAATTAATTTTTTTTACAGGTCCGGGGGTATCTTTATCCTTACATTCGAGAAAGCATAGCAGTAGACAGTTTCTATTGCTATTGTTTACTGTCATGCTTCCTCTTAATTCACACAAAAAGGAGAACAATCATGACTCGTATTTTAGCACTACAGAAACTGAAAATCACTTTGACTTTAGCGAAGGATGTTACAACGATTCTTTCTATGTGCAGTGCTATACCACGGCAGACAAGCTGCCACTGTGTACTTAACAATTAAGGTAATGTTTTTGTAGCACGCCTGTGAAGGATTTTACTCTCGTATTCAAGAAAGCGTAGCAATATGCAGTCTCATATGATTTCTCATTGTTACGCTCTCATTTAATGAATCAATCAACTCCTGAAAAGGAGCGAAAAGGAGAACAATTATGACTCGCATTTTAGCACTTCAGAAACTAAACGTCTCGGTGACATCGCCGAGCAATCTAGCCTCCCTTAATTCTGCACTTGCCACCCACGGTAGTTGTCACTGTAATGTTAACAACTAATGTGGCTTTTACCTATTTTTCGGGGCGAACCCCCAAAAGGAGTATTCTCATGACTCGTATTTTAGCTCTTCAGAAATTGCAAGTAGTTAAAGTGCTTGATGGAGTGCGTGTAAGCTGTCGGAATTCAACTGCAGAGCCTGCAACTACTTGTAGTACCGAGGCTAACAACTAAGGCGGTGTGTTTGCCCGCACAACAATTGAGACTCTCGTATCCAAGAAAGCATAGCAACATATAGTCTCCATGGATAATTTCTTATTGTTATGCTTTCACTTACTTCACCTGCTCCCTTGAGGAGCAAAAAGGAGAACAATTATGACTCGGATTTTAGCACTTCAGCAACTAAAAGTGAATTTTAGGGGATTTAAGATCGCTGGTTCCTGGGATTCATCAGGTAACGGCACCCAATTGCCTGGTACAACCTGCTGCTGCCCGCATAACAACTAAGGCGGTGTTATTGTAGCACACCTATGACGGATTTTACTCTCGTATCCAAGAAAGCGTAGCGATATACAATCTCTACAGATAAATTCTTATTGTTACGCTTTCACTTACTTTACCTGCTCCTTTGAGGAGCGAAAAGGAGAACAATTATGACTCGCATTTTGGCACTTCAGAAACTGAAAGTCACTTTTACTTTAGGGGCGGATGTCACAACGGTGCTTTCGCAGCGCAGTAATTTCCCCGGTGTCACAAGCTGCGCTTGCCCACATAACAATTAAAGTGGCTTTTGTGTAACAGATATGAGGATAGTTATTCCTCACATTGAGAAGAAAAATCATACGTGGTACTTAAAGTGGTGAAATTTTACACTTTTGTCACGTGTGATTTTTCTTCCGGTTTTATTTAGAATTAGGGAAATATATGTTATGTTAGTAACAGATCCGGGTTTCTCACCCGATTTTTATTTAGGTTATTGTTACGTGCCATCAGATTGGTACGAATCCTTTTCCCATTATACCACCACCCCTGAATTCTTGAGTGTAGCTCGAGAAACTTTGCCTTTTTCATGGGATCTGCGCCGGATAGGCATTTGGACTTACGCTTCTCCTTCAAATGCGAAATCGCGTAAACAGGGTTGGAAGATTCATGTTTCTGCTCTACCTGGGAATTCTCCAGAGATACTCAAACGAAGTATTGAAGTTTGTGTGGATTGTGAGGTATCGTTCAAATTTCTATCAGATCCTTTTATTTCTCAAACGGTGTTATCAAAAGGGGGGACGAGGGAAGCCAGTGGTAAATTTATCACAATCTATCCATCAAATGATTCGCATTTTCAATTAATAGCGAACGCTTTACATGAAAAACTTTCAGGATTTGAGGGATCTTATATTTTATCAGATAAACCCTATAAGGACTCTCAAGTCATTTTTTATCGTTATGGAGCCTTTTCGGGGTACCCTCAGTTGTCAGTATTTGGATATGAAGAGGTCCTACTTCGTTCTCCAGATGGTGAACTTACTCCTGATGGCAGATCCCCCTTCTTCAACCCCCCTCCGTGGGTTTCTAATCCTTTTGATTCAGAAGAAACAAATGAAGTTGATGCGCCGCCCGAAATGACAATTTACTTGAAGGAAGGACGCTATCGCATCGAAGAAGCAATGCACTTTTCTATCACAGGTGGTGTTTATAAAGCCGTGGATATGGATACTGGAAAGACGGTCGTTATTAAAGAGGCAAGACCACATACCAGTGTCGAGCTTAATAATGAAGATGCAATAACGAGGCTTCAAAAAGAACACCATTTATTAACAAAACTGAATGGAAGTGGCATTACACCTGAGCCCATAGATCTCTTTTTTGATTGGAAACATCTTTTTTTGGTGGAGGAGTATATCCCGGGGAATACCCTTAACACCCCGGTAGGCACTCTTGATTTTACTGAAAACGCCAACATTTTTGTTGAAAGGTTGTACACAATTTGGTTGAACCTCATGTCCGCGGTAAAAACAGCACATGATAACGACCTCATTATCAATGATTTTTCTCAGGGAAACACAATCATTTCTGATGACAATAAAACGTTTCATCTCATTGATTTGGAAGCTGCTTGGGAAGAAGGCACTGAATCACCTAGTTCAAGTTTTGGGACCATCGGATTTACGCCACCAGGAGGCGTGAAGGGAAAAAAAGGGGATATTTATAGTTCTGGTGCCTTGATATTTAGCTTAATCTATCCGCCCGTTCCCTCGCTCTTCAATTTAGAGCAAAAAACAAAATATGTTTTCTTGGATCTTGCAGAAAAGGAACAGTGCATCTCTGGTGAGATGAAAACACTCTTATTGGAATGCCTTGATTCGGATGAAAATGCTCGCCCCACAGCATCAGAAACTCTCAATCGATTAGAAAATATCTCTATTGAACCCACGCTTCCCTCAGCGAAAAAGAAAGTTGAACTGGACGATAAACTGCTTGGTAAGGTACTTGATAAAACATTGGACTACATTAAGTCCAGTACAGATTTTCAGAGAACAGACAGACTATTTCCGGCAGATCCTCTTGTTTTTATAACCAACCCATTAAGTGTAGCTCATGGAGCATCTGGTGTGGCTCACGCGCTTTCATATATAGAAGGGGAAGTTCCTGATAGGGTGATTTCGTGGATGCTAACGCATGAGATTTCAGGGGATAACTATCCCCCTGGTCTCTATCTCGGACTGTCTGGTATCGCTTGGATGTTTTGGAAACTGGGGTTAAAAGAGTTGTCCTTGAAGTTAATGAAAATCGCATCCAATCATCCTTTACTATGGGATTTATCTGATCTCTACTATGGCGCGACAGGTTTCGGTTTGGCTTGCCTTCATTTTTATAGAGAAACGGAGGAGACGTATTGGTTGGAACAAGCAACGCGTGTTGGAGATAAACTTATCAAGACAAAATCAGAATCGGACAAAGGATTCTATTGGCCAGACATGAGTGGGAATGTCTGGTCGGGTTACGCTCGCGGGGCATCCGGCATTTCCTTATTTCTACTCTATCTATACCTTTTAACTGGAGACATCAGATTTAAAGAATCTGGTAGATGTGCCTTGGATTACGATTTAGGACAAGCGGTTGAATTAGAGGATAAAATGAGAATTCCTCGAGCCACGCCAGATTCTGTATCGCCTAACCATCAACACGTCTATTCTCATTATTTGTCAGATGGTACCGCGGGCGTTTGTACGGCACTTCTTCGGTATCTCTCTGTTTTCGGAGAAGACTCAGACAAAGATATATTAGAACAACTCATGCCTGATACTACCCGTAATTATACCGCATTTCCAACCCTACTTACTGGGCTTGCCGGATTGGGAAATTTACAATTGGATGCATTTAATTTTACTGGAGAGGCAAAGTATGTCTCATCAGCATTCTACGTTACGGATGGTATGCTTCGTTTTCAAATAGAGAGACCCGAAGGTATCGCTTTCCCAGGCGAACAACTTTATAGAATTTCTAACGATTTTATAAGCGGTTCTTCAGGAATTGCGATGTTTCTATATCGTCTGATAAATCGTGAAAAACACCTCCCTAATTTCATGTTTATGTTAGATGATTTGCTACGTCCTTCCAAGTAAAGTGAATACATCCATACCTTTTCATAAACATAGACAGAAAGGAAGATGAAAATGAAAACAGTCCTCCTCACTCGGCATGCTGGAACTGAAGATGAAGGATCCAGTTTGTACCGGGTTTTTAGTGGGATAGAACAAATCGCTGCCCAGAATTATAATGTCATTAGGTTGAAGCCCGAACCTTGGAGCAAGCGGGATTTGGATAAGTGGATTCTTCACAATGCCTTGCAGACAGATTTACTTATCACCTGGGACCCATACGTCCTCAAAATTTTAAGAGAAAACGGATGGAGCGGAAAAACTATCCTCACAGCACTCGGTGGATTCCCTCGCGGTGCTGCCAATTTTCGCGGCGCAATGCCTTATCTCTATCAGAGCGATACAGTCTGGTGCAACAGTAGCGCAGATATGGGAATTTATACATCCCTCGTTACCCAAGACGGAACACAACCTGAAGCAGTTTGTATCCCGTTTAGCGTGAATGAAGAAACTTTCCAGCCTCTTGAAAACGAAGAAACTCGTCAGAAACTCCGAAGTGCCTGGGGTGTCAAACCGGACGACTTTGTTCTCATTTATGCAGGACGTGTCACTGTTGAAAAGAACGTTCACGCGATAGTTGAGGCTGTCTCCGAAGTTAAACGTTTAGGGTATCCCATCAAGTTAATAATTGTAGGAAAGATTGAAGATGTCCCTTTTCGTGAATTTGAGATATATCCTATCAATGTGGAGGGGAAAGTAAATGCTCTTATTGAAGCATCAGGAATTTCAGAGCATGTCACTATATACGAATGGCAAACTCCCAGTAAACTGAATGAACTCCTCAATGTTGCCGATGCTTTCATGAATCTTACACTGCACCACGACGAGAATTTTGGTTTGTCTCAAATTGAGGCAATGAGTGCGGGTCTACCTGTCATCGGAACCGCATGGGGAGGTTTAAAGGACACTATTGTTAACGAAGAGGTCGGATTTTCTATTGATACCTGGATAACAACAAATGGAGTCCGATTTGATGCCCCTGCCACCATTGCGGCAATAAAGTGCCTGATTGAAAGTAAGAAACTTCGCGAGGCACAGGGACAACATGCCAGAAAACGCGCTGTTACAAATTATAGTGATAGTCTTTATCGCGAACAAGTGATGCGACTCATAGAAACTGCTCTCAACTGTCCGACAGAAAAAATCAAACCCTCCTTTACTCATTTTGGAGCTCGTTTCCATCAAAGATTCGCCTGGAAGGGCTACCCAATGAAATACTCAAAGAGTGGACGAGCACCAGACCCTATCTATGAGAAACTATCAGATCCTGACTATCTGGATTTGATTCGTCCCTACACATCGCGGACAGTTCACAAAATAGAACATCAAAGCTCTCTATTCCAAGTTATGACCGGACACCTGAACGGAGATTTTTTCGTTTCAGAAGATTTACTCTATTCCATCCGAATCCCTGTCTCCCCGGAGGAGTCAGAGGCTATTAAAGAATTAAGTCGTTGGCAAGGGGTTCCAAGAAAAAATCTGAACTATTCTGACGACACACTCGCTTCACTCATGCAAAAAGGAGTGATTGGTATTTCAAAGGAGGTTCAATAATGTTCTATCCACCATCACGACTGCGAAGACCACCACTTCCAGATCCGCAACCTTTTCCACTCCCTAAGGAAGGATATCCAATGATGTTCTATGTACCATGGCAACCCCCAAGACCACCAGCTCCAAATCCTATGCCTGACCCCTTTCCGAACCCGCGACCAGATCCACATCCCGAGCCGCTTGGTTGGTAAATTACAATGACCAAAATGCAACTGCAGTGTCAATCAGATGGCACTGCAGTTTTTGTTTAATCTCGAACCCTTGCGACGATTTTAGCACTCCTCGGACTAATACCGTGATTCAGATGTTGAGACTTCACTATCCACCTACATTGAAGTCAGTCTGAAATACTCCATAACAAAAATGAAAGGATAAGGAAACATAATAACAGACGCGATGGTATTCTCTATTTACCTGTTAATCCTAAAGGAGCTTTTGCTAAACTCAATCAAAAAATTGTGCCGAGCCAATCGTTTATTAGAAAACCGACGCGGTGAATCAAAAGCGCAGCACGTCCCATGACAGTGTTACCGAATGCTGCTCCGAACCCTATCATGAGAAACGCGATGCCGACTTTTGAGAACCATTTGATGGGACCTCGGTGTTCTACAGAAAAGAAGAAATAAGTGAGTGTGCAAATCACCCCGACAACCATGAAAATTGCCCCGATGACCACCCCAGCAGTTTCTTCAGGCGGGATTGTTCCTGCATGCATCGCAGCAAAGGGAGTAAGTGTTCCACGTGTCTGCTCGAAAATATCTGCCTGCAGCACATTTGGAATCTGAACTCCTGAGCTAAAACCGATAAGAATGGCAGTAGGATAAGAAATGATCCACGCGTGCCGAGGGGACAACCGGGCGAAAAATAGCAAACCGAGGCCAATCGGAATTATTTTGAATAAACCGATCAACGCTGCTTTTGTTTCTGGAGTCGCACTCCGCGTTATTTCTGCCCAGAGTGCACCCACGGATTCGGACAAAGGTTCCCAGGCTAACGGTAGGAATCCTTGATGGAAGGCAATAACGAGCCCATATCCAACGGATATCCCTACAAAGAGGTGTTCGGCAAACCGATAGAATGGGTTATCCCGGTAAAGGACGCTATAGATGCATAACGTCAAAAAAGCCGCAATCCAGATACCAAAAATTTCCATCAATTACTCCTCCCGTCGTCGATGAATGAAAAAAGCGATGTTACCAAGGACAACTAATCCGATAATCAACAGATGTATAAAGGATGCTGTGTTTAGCCCAACAGTTCCAGCACCGGGGGCATTTAAGAGTTTCTCATACTCAGTGGCTCCCAAATAGCCCGGCATCAAGCCGACCAACTGTCCGGTTTGCAGGTAGGGGTACATCTGGGCGATAATCACGCCGGTAACCCCCGCGGCAATCTTCAAGTTGTATCTTGTATTCGCATAAACGATCCACGCTCCCGTTGAACTGCCAGCGGCAAGGTCAAGGAGTAAGTCAATCTGGTCATAGTTGGTAACATTTTTCATCATCGGAATTTCGGTAATTGCCCTTCCATCGTAATCCGTTTCAAAGACATTGGCGATATTCGTTCCCATCCCAAGGATAACCTGTACGGCTCCGGGTCGGTAGCCCAAAAAGACATAATCTTCACCGTCGACAGCACCGTTTTCCGCTGCAATCTTCCGCATGAGGTTATGAGCCAGGGTCGGAGTGTTATGATAAAGCGTCATTCCGATAACTCTCACGTTCTTGTTAAAACAGTGTTGTAGTACCGCTTTTGCCATAGGTTCCGGTTCCGCCAGAGAAGAGGGACCGTAGTCAAAGGCCATAATAATCGTTGATTCTGGAGGAAGCGCGTCAATGTAATTATAGAGTTTCTGTGTTGGTTCGGATACTGTCGTCGGTAGACTCACCGGGATAAGGGTCGGAATGATGACGACTACGGCAATTAAAACGAAAATTATTCGCCGGTCCATGTTCATAAGTTTTTCAAGCATTGGCTAATCTCCTCCACCTAAATACGAACGTTCAATTCCCAAGATAATCCGAATGGATTGTGAAATCACGCCTAAACTCACCCCAAGGATGATGCCGCGCCGGGCCGCGAGGTTAGGGATGTCCAAAATCCATTGGCGTGCTTTTGAAGCCCCATCTTCCCAAGGTATCCATGACAGAACCGTATTCCAGATGTAATCGCCGATCGGCACATTTCCAAGCATAACAATCATCGCACTCACAAGAAGCAGGGTCGCCTCAAATGCCCGGGCTCGGAAGGCACGATACGCCGCTGAAGCAATAAAGAAGGCAAGCAACGAAAACATTGTCGCGTCCATCGGGACTTGCACGTTGTTGTATAACCATTCAAAGACAGAGTTTTGGGGACCGAAGGGAATGCCTACCACGACCATTATGAGGAGCCCCGCAAACACAACCAAACTATATCGCCAATGTTCTGTGCGGCGGCGAATGCGTGTCGCATGTGTTTGAATGAGCGTTAATGTTGCTAAGATAAGCGCGAAAGGGGATATAATCAATACCCAACTGACAACTTCCTTGTAAATTGCCTGAGAAAGTGAATGTGGGCTGAACTGCGCGACGATCATCACCATACCGAAAAGAAAACAGAGTGCTAAGGGAACTTGGCGTCTCATAAAACCTCCTAACGTACCCGCTGTAAAAGCGATGTAATCCAGCTAACACCGGATAATTCCAGAATTACACCAAGCACAATCGCTGCGAAGATAACAACCTTCCCCCAATCTTGTCCTTTGAGGCTACCTAAGAACATAGGATCCCTTGATAGATAGGCGGTTGCAGCGTAGAGTTCTTCGCCAATTAAGGTATAATCACATGCCGCTATGAAGAACGGGAGTTGATGTTCAGAATCTGTCCCCGCAATCTGTATCGCGCCGATGGAGTTACCGGTTTCAGCCATGAGGAGTGATTCTGCGGCGAAAGAACCTTGTAGGAATATTGCAGCTGGTTTTTCACGGATCATCATCCCATCAACGCCGGCGGCGTAAGCGAACTGCTCACCGCTCAGGAAGAAAATATTTTCTTCGTTATAGGCATCTGGACGTCCCTCATCAAGGTAAGAAGTTTTCACTATTTCGCGCACCACATTTAGCACAATCGGGTCAATACACGGCACCCGCAGCGGCGTTTCGTAGTCCGCTGTCCGTCGTGCCACCTGCCCCAGAATTGTCATACCAGCAATAGTCGACGCCCCATCTACACTTCCTAAGCCAAGGATATAAAGGATCGAGCGTCCCATTTCGGTCGCCCTGCCGATGGCTTCATCGACTGCCTCAAGTCCAGGGATACGCCGGACAAATACCTCTTTACCGCTTCTCGCATCATAGATATTCCAAAGAATGGCGGTGGAGAAAAGAATCATGGCAACAAACAGCGGAATTTTTCCGGTGTGAAACCATTCACCTGTTCCTTGAACGGGTACGGTTTCCTCGGAATCAACCGTCGCTTCTGTCGCGCTAACGGCACGCACGATATAGGCGTAAGCGTTCCCTTTTTCGATAGTGGAATCCACATAAGTCGTCGTCCGAGCAGGCAACATCCCGCCAATTTCTTCGAGACCACCACCTGCAATTCGACGTAGGATTTGATACCCACTGATACCGCTATCCTCTGGTGCGGCATCCCACTTAATCGTGACGCTGCTACCGTCGTCGTTGGGTGTGTCGGCTGCCGTGACATTTGACGGTGGTGCAAGTTCTTGGCTAAATGCAATGCCACCGATAACGCATAAAACCAAGCAAATGACTATCCATTGAGTTATTTTTATCATAAATTATTCCTCATTTATGGCTATCAACTTTCAACAGTTGGCTATCAGCAGAAACAATCTCTTTCTGACTGCTGACTGCTGACCGCTGACCGCCATTAACAAAAACATTGCGCAATCGCTTGTAGAACATGCCGATCGTCTATATCGTCGCGGATAACGACTTCTCCGATACGCGTCGGCAGGATGAGGCGGAGTTTACCCCCTAACATCTTTTTGTCTAAATACATCGCATCATATAACGCCTCCGGGATGAGGTCATTTGGAAAAACGATCGGTAATTTTGCACGCTTTAAGAGGGTGCGTTGCCGTTGAAAATCGGTCTCAGCGAACATCCCTAAATTGACAGCCAACTGCGCAGCACAATTCATACCGATAGAAACCGCTTCGCCGTGTCGATACCTATTGTAATGCGTCAGTGCTTCCAAGGCGTGTCCAAAGGTGTGTCCATAGTTCAGCACCATCCGCAGTCGGCTTTCTTTTTCATCTTTCGCGACAATTTCTGCTTTGTTGACACACGCCTGTGAAATTATCTCAATAAGCGTCGTGTCGTCTAAGTTTAAGAGTGCCTCCAGATTTTTTTCAACCCTTTCAAACAGCGGTTCATCGCGGATAACACCCATTTTGATAACTTCAATAAGTCCGGCTCGGATGTCGCGCTGCGGCAAAGTCTTGAGCGTGTCTACATCAATGACCACCAACTGCGGTTGATGAAACGCACCGATGAGGTTTTTCCCTTTTGGGTGATTAATCGCTGTCTTACCGCCGACGCTCGCATCAACTTGTGCTTGGAGCGTCGTCGGAATCTGAACGTAAGGGATACCGCGCATATACACGGCTGCAGCGAATCCAGCCACATCGCCGATGACCCCCCCACCGAGCGCAATGATGAGTGAACCCCGATCGAGGTGGTGTTCCACCAAACTATCCTGTATTCGGGAGAACTGCGCCAGTGATTTGCTATCTTCGCCACCGGGGACTTCAATCGTGCGGACATCAAATCCGGTATTTTCAAGGCTCTTTAGAACGACAGGCAGATAGCACGTTTTGACATAAGTATCCGAAACGATGAGAACCTTATTAGATTTCATAACGGGTGTAAGCAGTTCCCCAACACTGTTGAGGAGTCCTGTCCCAACAACGATCGGATACCTGTTATCCCCGAGTTCCACGTGTAAGGTTTTCGTCATTTTAGTTTCCTAATGCTTTTCGTAAATACCCGTTTGATGTGAGTGATAATTTCACCGAAGGAGCGTCCGGTCGTACTTATCATATGATCGGCTTCCGCATAGTAGGGCTGTCTTTCCGCCAACATCGACTGGATCTTCGCGAGTGGGTCAGGATCTTGGAGCAACGGTCGGTGTGTTTGGTGTCCAACCCGTCGATAGATCTCCTCCGCCGTTGCTGTTAGGCAGAAGACAATGCCATTTCGCTTGAGTTCTGTCATATTGGATTCTTTCAGAACAACTCCGCCACCGGTAGCAATAACGTGGTTGTACAGTTTCGACACCTTACAAACGGCTTCGCTTTCAAGTTCTCGAAAAGCAGATTCTCCGTCTTCCGCGAAGATGTTGCTGATACGCCGCCCACTGTCCCGTTCAACAATGTCGTCTGTATCCACGTAGCGCATCCGAAGTTGTGAGGAAATCCGTCTTCCGATAGAAGTTTTTCCTGTGCCCATAAAACCGACAAGCACAATATTGGGGCGTTTTTTGACGGGGCGTTGCACCTGATTTCCACCTCTTAATAGTTATCAGTCATCAGTCGTCAGTTAAAGAAGTTAACTGACAACCGACGACCAATGGCTGACGAGTATTATAACACTTTTGAAAAATATTGCAAAGGTTTTGCACCAATTTTTGAGGTATGGTATAATTACGCATAGGAATCGGGGTTACAAACCCCTCCCACAGGAGAAGGCAGATGGCACGACAACTCAGAATGGTGCGTCCCACTCTCAAAGATTTACCTGAACTAAAACTCCCGCCAGGCTACGGCATGCGAACCTATCGCGATGGGGATGAGGCGCATTGGGCACATATCATTAGCGACTCGTTTGGGGGCAGAGAACGCACTGCCCAAGATACGAGGAATGAGATTACTGGCAGAGATGTATTTATTCCTGATGGATTCTATTTTGCGACACATCAAGGTACTCCGGTTGGAACTGCCTGTGCATGGCGGGAATCTGTGGATGAGAAAGATGTCGGGTATGTGCACATGGTAGGCGTTGTTGCCGAACACACCGGACACAAGCTCGGAAAATGGGTCTCGCTCGCTGTTCTCATCTACTTCCGCGACAACGGATTTAAATGTTCAATGCTGGATACCGACGATTTCCGTGTTCCTGCTGTCAAGACCTACCTGAATTTAGGGTTTATACCTGTTTATGTTGAAGAAGGGCAACCAGAACGATGGCAGAAGATTTTTGAGAAATTGGGACTGCCCTCTATGTCAGCGCAGATCGAGAACGTTAGAGAAACGCTTCCTGAGGAACTGTGGACGAAAGTCTCAAGGTGAAAATAGGGTGGAAGACCAACTCAGAATGATTAGACACAGTTTGGAAAATCTGCCGACACTCCAGTGTCCTGACGGGTATTATATCCGTACCTATCGACAAGGAGACGAAGCGCATTGGGCGCGAATAATGGACAGAGTCTTTGTAGACCAGGGCAGAACCGCCCAAGATACCTACGCTGATGTTATTAGTCAATCCAATTTCGATCCAGATGGCTTCTGTTTCGTTATCCACAAAGATGTACCTATCGGTACAGCGTGTGCTTGGAAGAAGTCTCTGCGTGGCAAATCGATTGGCTACATTGACATGCTCGCTGTGCTGCCGGAGCACACTGGACATAGACTTGGAAAATGGCTAACGGTGTTTCTTCTACACTATTTTAAAACGCAATCCATGGTATCTGTAATGTTAGACACAGACGATTTTCGACTCCCCGCAATCAAAAATTATCTCAACTTAGGGTTTGTTCCTGTTTATGCGGGTGAAAACCATCTGCGACGTTGGCAAAGCATCTTTGAAAAGTTGGACATTTTTTAATTTTTCCTTGCGGTTAAATGACGTAGGTTTGAACTTTAGCATCCGTGTTCTTAAATCCGCCCTCCACTACGTTACGGGCTACAGGTTTTGTACTATTTTTAATTTTTCCTTCTTAAAAATGAGAGTGCTTCTCGCGGTGAGAAACTATTTCCGTTTATCGAATAGTTTTGTTATATCCGCGATTCTCATCAGCGGCTTCAGTTTCCGACTCATCGGCATAGACATCGGCTTGCCTGATTCTCCCGACCCACGTGAAGTACTCATCGCACGAGATGTACTAAACCTCATCCATTTCACAGCACCCCCTCAAATCTACAACTGGCCCGGAACAGCATGGTTTTACAGTATTGCTGCGGTAGGCAAATTAGTGTCGCTTGCTGGTTTACAACTAACGGAAGCCCGTGTAATCTTATTGGCACGCTGCATCAACGTTCTCTTGTCTACGGCGACACTTTGGCTCACCTATCGCATTGGAGTTCACTGTTACAGTAAACGTATAGGTCAGCTTGCCGCCGGATTGCTCGCTGTTGCGATGTTACATGCCACCAATGAATCGCGTTTTGCACTTGTTGACATCCCTGCGACTTTCTGTGTAACGTTGTTTCTCTGGCTCGTGATGCGTGTGCGATTTTCTTCAGTCGGGCTTACATTTCAAACTGCGGTGTGGCTTGGTGTCATCGCAGGGTTCGGCTTCGCAGTCAAATTTACAACCGTCTTTGTAGGTTTCTCACTCCTGGTCTTCATTAGAAGTGAAGGTTTTTACAAAAAATTAGCAACAATCATCGGTGTTTCCGCATTAACCTTTACGCTCCTCTGCCCTTATTGGCTCATTGATCTGGTTTCACCGGAGTGGAATTTCTTCTTTGAGGATTTCTGGTATGAAGCCACGCATTATCATCGCGGTCACTTCGGTCTCATCGCTGCGGCGGAATCTGGGTTGCTGCATCGGTTTATCTATCTGTGGACGCTTCTGAAATGGGGCATGGGGTTGCCACTCGTACTCCTTGTCAGTTTGGGGGTTTTGTGCGCGCTCGCGTCGCTTAAAAAGGAAGTTGGTGAGTTTCCTGTACCAGAAGTACTCTTACTGGCTTTCGTTATTCCCTATCTACTGTTTATTGGGATACATAAAGTTAAGTTTGCGCGTCATCTACTGATACTCTATCCGGCACTCACTGTACTCGCCGCTGCCGTGTTCGGACGCTTTCCGAGCATTATGGAAACTCTATTACAGTGGGTACGTCCACGCGAGACTGTGAAGCCCCTACATTCCACCGGAGACCTTAATCCACTTTGGAAATGGTTTGGTATAGTCTTGGGTGGTGTTGTAGTGCTTTATTCATTCGTTTATACTGTTTCCTTTGCCTCTATCCTGTTCTCGCAACCCACTAAGGTTGCAGCATCCGACTGGATAGCCGCGCACATTCCTCAGGAAGAATCTGTTGCTGTTGCGCCAGAGATCCTATTCGACTGGCTTCTCCCTGAGTTAGACTTCGTAGTGACAGATGAAAAAGTGAAATGGGTGCTTATTCTTGTGCCGAATCTTGAAGTGTTCCAAAAGTACCAAGAGTCTCCTCAACGGTATCAAGATGAGGATTGGTACCCGCTCAGTGAAATTGGATTCGAGGAAACGCTTGCGTTTTACACGCGAGTCTTAGGGGAAGGAAGTCCGTATGAATTGCACAAGACATTCCGATTCCCGCCAAAGTTCTTAGGCATCGAAATAATATCCGATAGCGGTGCCCCATTTCCGATGCGGGCACTCGCACATCCAGAGCTCCGTATCTATCGCCGTCTCGATGAAATAATGCCGTGAGTGGGCAAGTTGTGGGATTTCGCGCAATTGTTTACATGAACGGGGACTTGAAATGATTCTTCTGAATAGGTACGATAGATGATAGAATTTGATGAAGTACATCCGCTGCAGTCGTATCGGCATCAATGATTCGAATGAGGTCTTGAGGGTAGTAATCAATCAATGGTTCAGTTTCTCGTTTGTAGACATCCCACCGATAGCGAACTACGATTTCTTCAGAATCGTCGATCCGATTTTCTTTCAGTGACCGTCCTCGAATGCGTTTAAACATCACTTCCCGGTCCTCACAGACCATGTAGATTACCTTAAACAGTTTTATATAAGGTGCTATGAGACCTGCTTGTACGATGTTGCGTGGAATGCCATCAAGAATCAACAGATCGCTTTCTGGCGCGTAGACCTGCTCGCGGACTTTCGCCGCCATGTAGTCTTGCCAGATTTTGATTGTAATGTGATCTGGGACTAATTTACCGATTCCTGCGTATTGTTGGAAAATCTGTCCGCATTTGGAATTGATATCAAGTTCGCGGAACATATCCCCGCTAGAGACATGGAAAATGCCAGGGATTTGTGCCAGCATTTTCCCTTGTGTTCCCTTACCAACACCAGGGGGACCGACAAGCATCACTGCTTGATAACACGGTGCATCCACCTCGTGTAGAGGGTTCTTATCCGTTATCATGTCTGTTTTTGTCCTCTGCCGCCTTAAATTCCTCTTCGTTGAGTTGGCGCGTTCCACAAAAGCGTTCACACATGCCTATAATAAACCTTACGTTCCAAGAAGGTGTTCAAGAATGTAGAAGTCCAAACCTTCATAATCTCTGGCTGTGATAAATTCCTGCTCGACCTCTTTGTCAAACGTTCGGACCTTCTCAAGTAGGTTAAGGAAGGTTCTACGACTACTCAGTAAGTGTTTTGCTGAGATGTCACGTGGTTGGGTTCGCATTACTTTCACATCTAATCCAATGAATTCACCGTTTCTACCGTATCCATTTTCTTCAAGGACCTGCACCTGATTAAACGCACGCCGCAAATTAACCGAACCGAAAGCTTTATCTTGATCGAATTTTAACCCATTCTGGTCGTTGAGATGGACACTCCAAAGTTTCTTGTGATAGAGAGCGTATCCCATCTCGTCGGATGGTTCTAACCCAGCGAGAATAGCATGCGCGCTTTCGATTAATCCGCCAACGCGTTCAGGCGCATCGCTCGCATAGGCTAATCCAATAGCGTGTCCGATGGTGGGAATATAAGCGATGTCCATCGGTTCATTCGGTTTTGGTTCTATGAGGATTCGGATTTCTGGGTCGTATTCGAGCAGCGCGTTGATTGCTTCCAAAATTTGTCCAATTGCGCCTGCTGAATCTTTCGTTTCCCGAATGTAAGTGCCTTCGCGGGCAAGCCACAACACGAGATTTTTACACCCGATCTCGTTAGCGATATCTACACACCGTTTTGAACGTTCCAGGGCATACTGTCTTTCTTTTGGAGAATTAGAGGTGTAAGCACCATCAATAGTCTGTGGAGATTCCCACAACCGCGGTGCCACAACTTCTGCTGTTAAACCGTGGTTATCGATTTGTTTTTTGACAGTTTTTGTTCGCGCTATCAGTTGCGCATGTGTTTTCTCGTCAATATCCGGCACAATGTCATCGTCATGAAATTGAATTCCAACAAAACCGAGATCGCGATAAAATCCAACCTTTTCATCGAAACTGAACGCCTCTCGAACAGGGGGTCCGAAAGGGTCTGTTCCCTCGTGTATATTCCATGGTCCGAAAGAGAAACAATATTCTGTTGTTCCTTTAAAGGATTCGCTCATTTTCTTCTCCTGTACGCAACGTTTATTCTTCCACTTCGTTACAAAATATTGCTTTTAATCGTTTTGTTTTCGAAACGCTACGGTAGCGATAAAGAATACGAAAAAACTGCTTGACTTTACTAATAAGTATAATGTATTATTTAAAATGTGTCAAGCAATTCTGTAGTCACGGTTTGCAAACCAATGTTGCAAATCAGGTATGCTGGATTAAATAAGGGACCTCCCCGGAATGTTACCCATATCTCGCTCGATTTTCTCTTGTTCATATTTATTTTATTTTTTCATGCTTACGCTGAATCTACCTGTCCAGCATATACATGCAGCGGATCATGAAGGCGCAGAAGGTACACCACTTCCTACTGTCAACGACTCCATTAGCGAAGCGCAGACATTGATATTAGGGGAAACGTCAACAGAAACCTTCAGTTTTACAGATGTTTATCATATAGAACTAAGCCTGAATATATCGGGTAATATCGAACTGATTGCTACGGAAGGCGATGTCATCACCGTTACGCTTGAGAAACAGGCACGGGAAACCATAAACACAAAACAGGACAAGCTGATTCGCGACTATCTTGATAACATCATCTTGACAGGAACGCAGAGCGATGACACACTTCAGTTGAGGGTCCAACTACCCGGTAGTTCTCCTGAAACAAAACCGAGTCCGCTTTCTAATACGGAAGCGTTACAAACAGTGCTCTATGATGGACTCCAACTGAAATGTACCATTAAAACACCCGCGGATGTTTCTGTTAAACTCCATGCCAAAATTGGAGATATATCCATTCAACGTATCCGTGGAAAGATAGAAGCCTCGACAGGAACGGGGAACGTCCATTTAAATGAAACCTTAGGCAATTATAGCATCAGTGTGACAAAGGGCAACATTGATGGGCAAATTTTGCTAACCCAAGGACAAAATAAGTTAGAAACCCAAAGTGGCTCAATTGGATTGGTGGTACTTGACCCTGTTGCGTCACCAATGGATATAACCGCACAAGGCGGTAGCATCCGTTTACGACTTCCTGAAAATTATGCCGCAGATGTTGAACTTGAGAGTCAGAAACAGCAAATTATTATCAATTTACCCGCACAATTTGACGAGGAAACAGGACTCACGATTATTAACGATGGTGGACCGCTGTTTCGGTTGAAAGCCACCGATACAATTTCACTTCTACCCAGTTCACCGAGCGACGGAAGTACACCCCCAGACGCTGAAACGGATCCATTTGTGGATTTTGCTCAACCTGTTCCCCAAATAGCAAAGGCACCCATTATTGATGGCAATTTATCTGAGATTGTGTGGCAAGAAGCCGCTTTGCTCTCTCCCTTCCAAAATCCAGATGGCACCGATGTTCCAAGCAATTCAACTGAAACTTTTTTAATCTGGGATGCCGAGAATTTCTATATTGGTGTAAAGGCTGCCGTGTCTGATTCGTTTCTTCCGTATATTTCACAGACCCAGCATGATTCACCAATTTGGGAAGACGAGTGTATTGAACTTCTGATTGACCCTGACCCGAAAACTGATATTTATTATCACCTTGTTATCAACCCAATTAGTGCGTATTTTGATCAGCGTGTTGATACACCTGGGGAACCCAGTTTCCAGTTTGCCCCTCATGATGTTCAAGTTACTTTGAATCGAAGAACGATGCAAACAGCGTTCGATGCGGATAGCACATGGAACTCAGAGGCGAAAGTTGCTAGCCAAATTAACACCACTTTTTGGAGCCTTGAAGTCGCTCTCCCGCGTAAAATGTTGGAGCCTTCTCCTGAGATGGATTCGCAGTCAACATCTTCTGTTGAAAGTAGATGGCTTTTTAATATCCATCGTAAGATGCGTAGTAGCAATATGAAGAGTCTTATTCCTGCTACATCCAGAGAATATAGTTATTGGCTGCCAATCTATGATAACGAGCATCCGTGGTGGTCCCATTCGCCACAGGAATATACAGGTCCACTTTCGGGACGCTATGGTCCAGCGATGGGGATTTTGGAATTCGTTACGACACCACTTGCTTCTGAAGACTTCGCATCTGAAGTTAAAGTCCAGGTTGCGACTATTGAAATTAAAGGTAATACCACAATTCCGACAGAGGTTGTTCAACAGTCTCTTCCCATTCAACCTGAAGATGTTATCACAAGTCCACAACTTTCTTGGCTAATCACAGAAGTGCGGGAACAGGGTTGGTTTCAAGATGTGCGTTTGGAAACTCAGCAGGTCGATGTTGACGGTGAAGAAGCAGTCAAAAAAAATAGCGATCAGCAATCAGCGGTCAGCAGTCAGAAAGAGACTGGAATGGAAGAGCGGAAGGGTGGAAGACTGGAAAATGAGGAAGGGGACCCAACCTTCCCTTCTTCCAACCTTCCAACCGATTCCCTTCCAAGTGTCAGTTTGCATATCCGAGTTACGGAAGCCCCTGTGCATTTTGCGCAGCACATTAAGATAGAAGGGAACAGAAGTTTTCCTTCACGATTCATCAAGGAGTGGTTTCAGTTAGAACCCGGTTATTTTCCTGTTGTTGTTGTTAGGTTGAAGCAACAATTAATGGCTGATTTTTATTCAAATCGTGGATATGAATTTGCCACAGTTACACATCGATTTGTCAATGATGTACTTGAATTTAATATTAACGAGGGAACATTGCACGAAATTCGGTTCACTGGAAACAGTCGAATCCCGCGGGCGGAACTGTTGTCAGCACTTGATCTAAAGACCGAGGACAGTGATGGAGAACGAGGTTCACAAGCCTCGGATATTTACCATCATTCCCTGGGTCAATCGAAGATAAACAGTATGCACAAAGTGCTCAGTAAAAACAGTGAGCATTTCAAATCGGTTCGGGATTGGCGGGTCCAACGTGAGGGTGGAAAAAACGTCATGATTGTTGACATTGAAGAGCAACCGTTCGCGAGACCCGGTGGTTTTCCGATTCTTCAATTCAATCGTGTTCACGGACTAATGCTTGGCGCGGGTGGAACACTCGCGACGCATCTCACGGGCAAAGAACAGGTTTTCGGTTCAATAAGTCGTGGGTTTTCCAGCAAAATATGGAACTATCATGCGGGGATTGAGAAGGGGTTCTTTAAAAGGCAGTTGCTCAAATTTGGAGGGAGTTTCTATAAGCTCACCGATGTCAGTTCTAATCTCTATCTACATCAAGGTGATGCCAGCCTGAGTGCCTCCTACTATGGTTCAACATTTCAAGATTATTATCAACGTCAGGGGTCTCAGGGATGGATAACCTATGCGCCATCAGAATGGTCGTATCTTAGGCTGGAATTCACTGGGGAAAGGCACGACAACCTTTCCAAATCTACGGATTGGAGTTACTTAAACCGAAATCTGATTAAGAGGGGAAACTCACGCATTAATCGTGGACAATTGAGAAGTCTTTCTCTCGTTTATGCGTTCGATACACGAGACCACAGATCGACTACTACACGACATTTCCACACGCTGTTTTCCGCAAATGAGCGGACCCGACGCGGATGGCGTGGACACTTCGCCGTTGAGATAGCAGGGAACAGTTTCGGTGGGGACCACGCCTTCAATTTCTATCGGTTTGAGTTGACACGCTACACACCTTTGTCCGGCTCACACCATCTGAATATTCGGATTGCGGGTGATTTTTCTGATGCTTCCTTGCCAAGGCAACGGCTCCTTCACCTTGGGGGTGGTAATACCGTACGCGGTCACGATTCTAATGTATTCGCCGGGGATAATCGGCTCCTACTTAACCTTGAGTATCGGCTCATCAAAGAAACAATTCCCAACGAACAAGATGGTGTACTTGGGTGGACACTCAGTTGTTTCTTGGATGCGGGTAGTATATGGTGGTATGACGATACCCCCTTTTCTGATTTTGAAAATATTATGACACGGTTGAAGACGTCTGTTGGGATTGGATGCTCCGTTTTTTGGGATCCGTTCGGAAATTCGCCACCATGGAGCCTTGCGCTTGAGGTAGCAGAACCACTGAATTCATCTTTCTCCTTACGAAATCCGATCGTCATTTTGCGCTTGGATCGCATGTTTTAAGGACAGAAAATACCAGCAGAAAAATTAGAAAAACGTAAGCCCAACCAACGGGCGGGGCTGGATGTACGTCGAGGAACGTCATTTATCCAACCTACCTGACCGAATCGCAAGGAAAATTAAAAAATAATGAAAACAACACCACTCTATCCCATCCATGAACAGTTCGGTGCAGCGTTCGCAAAAAAGCATTTAGATTGGAATATCGCGACCGAATTCACAGATGCTGTTTCCGAACATCATGCTGTCAGAAATAGTGTCGGTATTGCTGACGTGTCTTATCGAGGTCGATATCAGTTAACCGGTGAAGACCGAGCAAAATTTCTACATCGTATTATCTCCAATGATGTTGAAAGCCTCTCAACTGGCGAAGGCACTTACGCCATGCTCCTAACGCATCGTGGCAAAATTATCGCCGATTTGAGTATCGCTGTTCTTGAGGACGCAATCCGTATTGACGCCGCGCCTGAGACCACAGAAAGCCTTTTCAACGAGTTGGATAAGTACATCATCGCTGACGATGTTGAGCTTTCCGATGTAACCGCTGAGACTGGAGCGATTGCTGTCCACGGTCCAAAGTCGACGGATCTTGTTCAATCTGTGCTCGGCATAAATGAGCTTGCCGCACTGCCAAAGCGGTATAACTGCTCTCGTGAAGCTGATTCACTTTTTAAACACACAATTGTCTGTGTAAGAACAGATGACACCGGCGAGATGGGCTGGACGCTTTATACCGCTGCTGAGGAATTAGTTTCGCTTTGGGAGACATTAATGGCTGAAGGGGCACACTTTGACATTCAACCGATCGGTTGGGATGCCCTTGAGTCGCTCCGTATTGAAGCAGGCGTGCCGAGATACGGAGCAGAGTTGACAGATGCTGTTATCCCGCTTGAGGCTGAATTAGAAAACGCTATTGATTTTGAGAAGGGATGTTATATTGGACAAGAAATTGTCGCGCGTATGAAGTATCGAGGTCACCCAAATCGTCTTTTACGCGGTATTGAAGTTGATTCTGATTCAATGTCACAGGAATGCTGTATCCTTCGTGGAGGCGCGCCGGTTTTCAAAGGGGATAAAGAAGTGGGTTGGGTTACGAGTGCTACCTTTGCCCCGACTCTGGAGAAATCGGTTGCTCTCGGTTACGTTCGGAGGGAAGTTACTGAAGCAGGCAGCCGTGTCCAAATTGAGACCCCTGAAGGATCCGTTGATGGAACAATCGCGCTTCTGCCCTTTTCTCACGGCGAGGCAAACTGAAAGGTTTTTCGGAGAAAAACCGCACCGACAACTATTAAAACTAACAACGCTAAGGAGGTAAATTTAGACCGATGATATACAGCAAATTTTATTTTCGTATATTTCTTTTATTGTTCCTCCCAATACTCTTAGGTGGATGTGGTCTTGCCAAACTGGCAAGCATTCAAGGGGAAGGCGACCTCGCTGTGGTAGAAGCCACCCTTGAGGGGAACATCGGCACGCTTGAAAACCTATCTAAAATTGGGAGTAAGAATCTCATCGTTAAGACGGCTCGGGCATATTCATCCTATGCAGGCTTTATTGAGGATAAGATGGAGGAGGCTGAAATAGCAGGCGACTATGAGACTGCGGAAGAGATGCACGCACGTGCGATTGACTACTATAAACGTTCTGAAGGATACGCGATCAAGGCCCTGGCGAAGTCCGATAAAACCTTCAAAGAGGTAAGAACTGTCGATATTGCTGTGTTTGAAAAAGCACTTCAGAAGTTGAAACCGAAGGATGTTGAACCGCTGTTTTGGGCGGCTTATTCGATAGCACGCGGCATTAGTCTCCAGAAAGATGACCCGATGCAAGTGATTGACTTGGCGCGGGTGGAATTAATGATGGGGCGTGTGCTCGAATTGAACGAAACTTTCTACTTCGGTAGCGCACATCTGTTTTATGCCGTCTATTACGGCGACCGCGCGCCATCAATCGGTGGAGACCCAGACAAAGCAAAGGAACACATTGCGCATGTAGATCGAATCAATGATGGCAAGTTTTTGATGAGCAAACTCTATCTCGCACGTTACTATGCTTATCCGAAACAGGATGTGACGCTTTTCAAGCAGGCGTTACAAGAAATTCTTGACGCACCATCGGACATTTATCCTGAGGAGGAAGCCGCGACTTCGTTGGCGAAATCGCGTGCCAAACGCTTGCTCGACCAGGTTGATGACCTTTTTGATCCAGAAATGGAGGAAGGAGATACTCAGTAATGAAGAACGAAAAAACAGACTATGTAGGAGGGGTTTTTAACCCCGATTCCCTCTGTGTAGGAGGGGTTTTTAACCCCGATTCCCTTTTTAAATTAGCAGGCGTGTTTCTATTGATTTTAGGGATGTTCTGTCTACCCGTAGCGCATCTCAATGCTGAATCTATTAAGTTCGCAACGCTCGCACCAAAGGGTTCCACATGGATGAATAATTTTGAGGCGATGGGGAAAGAAATTCGCTCTAAAACAGATGGCGAAATTCGCCTTCGTATCTATCCGAATGGGGTTCAGGGAGATGAACTTGATGTTATCCGCAAGATGCGCGCAGGATTGATTCACGCAGGTGCCATGACCGCTACGGGGCTTGGCGAGATACAAGAAGAGGTCCTGATCTTTCAATTGCCTCGAATGTTCAGAACTTACGAAGAACTTGACTATGTCCGTGACTACCTCCGGACAGATCTTGACAAAGCATTTATGGATGCCGGGTATGTTCTACTCGGTATGGGAGACATCGGCTTTTATTATATATTCAGTAATGAACCTATCCGCACTATTGCCGACCTTCAGTCCCCAAACGTCAAGATGTGGGCTCGTACGAGCGACAAAATTGGGCTTACGTTTTACAAAAACGCCGAGATCGCGACTGTACCGAGAGAGGTTACACAGGTCCTACCTTCGCTCTATTCGGGGCAAATCAATACCCTAACTGCATCGCCTTATGTCACTGTTGCCCTGCAATGGCACGATAAATTCAAATATATGACGGATCTTCCTGTCAGTGTTGGTGTGGGTGCAACAGTCATGACAAAGGAAAAGTTTGAGCAGCTTTCCCCGGAGCAGCAGAAGGTTTTGCGTGAAATTGCGGACGCGCATCAGGACGATTTAATTCAAGATATTCGCAAGGATAATGAAAGGGCACTTGATGCCCTGCAAAAGAAAGCAGGCATTCAAGTCGTTGAATTCGAGGATGATTCTCGGGAAGCGTGGGATGCCATTGCCACAGAAACCCACAAAGCACTCGTCGGTGAGATTTACTCGCAAGCGTTTCTTGACAAGATTAACGCCCTTTTGCAAGAGTACCGAGAGAAAAATTAGGTGGCACTGACGCAATTCGTTAATAGCCTTTCGTTGATAGGCGCGCTTTCAAAGCGCGCCTATTAAATTTATATCAGAACTATAGTTATTACAGTGTCCTTTATGTTCCCTCGCTGGAAATGGGAGCCGTCCATTCCAAAATTCATTTGTTATTTTTTTTTGGGTGTGGTATCATTGCATCTTTGAGGAGGCTTCAAAACTCGTGGCATCTATTAATGACATCACAAACGAATTTATCCGAGAAGAGATCGAAGAGTTCCTTGAGGAACCCAATGAGATAGAACGTACCATTGAGATGTTTGCACAGGCGACCCCTGCTATGCAAACCATCGCTGCTGCACTTATTGACGGCGACCATCACACCGTTGATGAATTGACCGAAACTGCTCTCGAAGAAGGCACAGAAGCGTTAGAGATTATGGATGACGGACTCATCGCCGCGATGGGGATCGTTGGTATCAAGTTTCGCGAAAACTTCATTTTTGTGCCAGAAGTCTTAGCGTGTGCCAGGGCAATGAAAGCCGGAATGGCACATATTGAACCAATTCTTTCAGACGCAGGTATCGAGCCGATCGGCACAGTGATTATGGGTACCGTCAAGGGTGACCTACACGATATTGGCAAAAATTTGTGCATCATGATGTTGCGCGGGGCAGGTTTTGTGGTTCATGACTTAGGAGTTGATACTTCTGAGGATGAGTTTATTGGAGCCGTTGAGGAATATGAAGCACCGATCTTGGGGATGTCGGCACTCCTAACGACGACAATGCCGAACATGGGGAAAACAATTGATGCTTTTATTGACGAAGACTTGCGGGAAGAAGTCAAGATTATGGTAGGGGGTGCCCCGGTTACACAGACATTTGCCGATGATATGGGGGCTGATGGGTATGGCAAAGATGCCCTGGAATGCGTTGCACTCGCCAAGCAATTTCTTGAGGCAACGGACGAAGAGTGGTAACACTTCGCAAAACATGCCTGACCGAACCGTAAAGAAAATTAGAAAATAGAATCTCTTTCTCAGTCTAAGCCTACAGTCTGGAACGAAGTGGAAGACGGATTTAAGAAAAGGATACCAAATGCCAAGTCTCCTGTTGTTTAACCGCAAGGAAAATTAGAAAATTGAAAAAAATAGACAAAGTCGAATACGAGAAACGACTCAGTAAAATTACACAAATTTTTGAAAATTTGGTTGTACACGCCGATGAACAAGCGACGTATCGGTGTCCCTACAAAAATCGCTTTGACCACTGTACAGCGAAGTTCGGTTGCCGAAATCAGCGAAAGATTGATGAAGGGACCGGGCTTTTGTGCGTCGGAGACGATAAGTTGGATTATCGCAGCGCGTGGGAGACTGACGCTCCTGACCAAACGGAAGAATCGCATAGCACTGGCACGATTACATGCGACGAAAAAGTCTATCAACTCACCCCTGGAAAAACTATTTTTGACTACGCAGACGATTTAACCGTCCAAGTCCCGACCTCCTGTTTCCGAACCGGGCAGTGCCACGAATGTATCGTTGAGATTAAGCGTGGTATGGACAGTCTCCGACCTCCAAATGAAGCAGAAGCCTTCCTCGGGGATAACTACCGTCTCGCCTGCCAAGCGATTGTTCTTGACATTGACAAAGACATTGAGTTCGCACCCCTTCGACGCACACCCAGAATCTTGACGCATGCTATCACGACGACTGACGGTACATCGGAACTAAACCCACGAGTTACCCATCGCGATGGGGTTGTCTCTTACAATAATGAGCCTATTGACCGTTACCGCGGGCATCTTTATGGACTCGCCTTAGATATTGGGACAACGACAGTGGTAGCGAATCTGGTTGATTTAGAGAGCGGGAAGACGGTTTCTGTCAGTTCCTTTGAAAACCCGCAGCGTTTTGGTGGGAGCGACATCATGAACCGTATCTCCTACGATGGTGAATTTCAGGGAGAACTGCGCCGCTCGTTGATTGCCGCACTGAACAGCGAGATCATGGAGATGTGCGAACGTCACAACTTCGTCCGCCAAGAGATTTATGAAGTCGTTGTTGCTGGTAACACAACGATGCGTGATATTTTCTTCAAGCATGACGTTCAGAGCATCGGGCAAAAGCCGTATAAATCACTGATTGAACATGAGTATCGGGAGGGGACCCGGTCAACCACTTCTCTTATTGAAAAAGTGCGTCGTTTGGGGATCCGTGCGAATCCGAAGGCGATGGTCTACAGCTTGCCGTTGATTGCCAGCCACGTCGGTGCTGATGTTGCGGCAGATTTAGTCTCTATTGATATACCTTCGCAGGATGAGGTTATCATGTTGGTTGATGTCGGAACGAACACAGAGGTGGTCGTCGGAAATGCGAAACGGATGGTCGCTGCATCCTGTCCGGCTGGTCCCGCATTTGAAGGTAGCGGTATTGAATACGGAATGCCTGCTTACCCCGGTGCTATTGAGTCTGTGAAATGGAACGATGGTCAGATCAGTTATGAGACGATTGGTGGTGAGACTCCAGAGGGGGAGACACCACAGGGATTATGCGGTTCTGGGTTGATTTCGCTTCTCGCTGAACTACGTCGAAATAATCAGATGAGTCCGAAAGGCGTTTTTGCAGACAGAAAGCAACGCGTTATGTCTCTTTTGCCGGAACAGGGTATCACCTTCTCACGCGAGGACGCGAGCAATTTGGCGCAAGCAAAGGCGGCAAATTACTGTGGACAATATATTGTGCTGCGGCACTTCGGCTGCGTACCAGAGGACATTACGAAACTCTTTTTGGCTGGTGGTTTTGCCAATTATGTTAACCTACAGGATGCTATTGAAATCGGATTTCTCGCACCGGTTCCAGAAGCGAATATCGTCAAGATTGGCAACGCCGCTGTGGCAGGCGCGACATCTGTCCTGCTTTCTGAGAAAAAACGCGCGGATATTGAAGTGTTTGTCAACAATATTGAACATATCGAATTGGAGACGACCCCTGATTTCTTTGATATATTCGTGGAAGGCTGTCAATTTAACCCGATGCCCTTAACGTTATAGACTTCTTCGATTTTTACGGGCATTCGGGCGTAAAGCCCAATGCTTTAGCTTTGGGATATAGGTTTCCCGCTAAAGGCGTAATTCCTGTGAAATAAATTTGACAAATGCAGTCAATTTGTAGTATAATTATACTATCGCGTTGGGGACACAACCAAGCACGCTGCAAGGCGTGTCTGTCCCTAACCTATCTTGGTTGAAGGTAAAAGACGCGATACGCGATATACCATGAAAACCTACAAATATAAGATTGGTGCTCAATCTAATACAATCCGCATTGGCAACTTGCTTGACGATATGTGGCAAGTGCATGCCTATTTTCATAAGTGGCAAGACCAAAGATACAAAGCCGGCTTGCCGTATGCCAACTACGCTGCCATGTGTAAACATGCCAAAGATTTGAAACGAACGACACATCCACATTGGAAATCGTTGCCAAGCCAAGCGATCCAAGCAGAGTTGGAACGCATTGATAATGCGTATCAAAGGTTCTTTAATAAACTCGGAGGTAAACCGCATATCAAACCTCGCCATAAGTTTAAGTCTATCAGTCTTAAACAAACTGGGTTTAGACTCACTAACAACCGTATCACACTCACATTTCGTAAGTGGGATAAAGGTAAGTGGCGATTTGATAAAGTGCCTTATACGTTTCATAAACACCGCGAGTGGCATGGAACTATCAGTCGTATTACCATCAAACGTGATACTTGCGGAGACTATTGGCTTTGCATAACAACCCCCAACACGGATTTTAAACCACTGCCGACAACAGGTGAAAGCGTTGGGGCAGACTTCGGTATGAAAGATGCTTATTTGACACTTAGCACGGGTGAGAAAATCCAACACCCCCAACCTTTGAAACATTCCTTGAAGGAACTTCGTAAACTCAACAAATCGCTGAGTCGTAAAGTCAAAGGTTCTAACGGTTGGTGGCGGTGTGTAAGAACAATCGCGCGTCTGTATCGGAAAATCAGCAACCAACGTAAAGACTTTCACTGGCAACTGGCAAGCAAACTCTGTAAGAAGTTTGATACGATTGCGATTGAAACCTTGAACCTTGCGGGTATGAAACGCTTGTGGGGACGTAAGGTCTCCGATCTTGCGTTCTACCAGTTTGTTGAGATATTGAAGTATAAGTGTCGTAAACATAAGCGTCTTTTGAAACAAGTCGGTCAATGGACGGCGACAACAAAGCCTTGTAGCGATTGTGGGTTTCATAACGAAAATCTAACTTTGAACGATAGGCAGTGGACGTGTCGTGACTGCGGTTCACACCACGACCGAGACGTAAACGCTGCGATAAACATATTGCGGGCAGGGATAGCCGTTACCTAACGATGTGCCTGAGACTCAGCTATTTCAGAGTATCAGGGAAACGCCCGCAGGTGGAGCGTAAATAAGACGGTGGACTCTTTGAGAAAACCGCAGTCGCTATGAAGCCGAAGCCCACGCCTTTAGGCGTTGGGTGCTATCACAGGATTATAGGTTTTCAGGACAATCCTAAGCGCATAGCCCGTAATGAAATGGAGGGCGGATATACGGAGAGGAACGTGAGACCATTAGTACACCTCACCGAACCGCAAGGTAAAATTAAAAATTTTCAAGAACGCTTGAAGTCTGATGAACCGATTTTGTATGATGGTGGGTTTGGTTCTCAGTTATTTGCGCGTGATATAGAACTCACTAACAGTGCACTTGCCAACGACCTACATCCCACTGCCGTTATTGACATCCATGCGAATTATATCAGCGCAGGTGCTGAGGTAATTGGGACAAACACGTTCGTGGCATCTCCGCTTCACTTGGAGATGGCAGGTCAAGACCTATCCGATGCCAAACGACTCACACGACTCGCTGTTCAACACGCAAAAACGGCTGTCGCACAGAGTGGAAAAGAGGTCTACATTGCAGGCTCTGTAGGACCTTCTCCCGGCGCAATTGAAGCCGATAGCGGTGATACCACTTTCGGCATCCCAAATGCGGATGCGAGAGAGGCACATAAATTGGTTATCCATACCCTCGCAGAAGAAGGCGTAGATTTCCTTTGTCTTGAGACGATGTTTTCTGCGAAAGAGGCGGCACTCGCTGTAGATGTTGCGCGTGAGACACGTCTGCCTATTGCCGTGAACTTGACTTATAAATGGACAAAGGAGCGGCGGACCGACAATATTATCTATCGGACGGATTGGGGGAATTCCCCCGCAGATCTACTTGAGATCCTCACAAACGGCGAATTTTCGGGCGGAGATTCGCTGTTGGAGTCCGTTAGCATCATCGGCGTGAACTGCGGTGCCGAATCCAGACGTGATGAACATACTGGAATGCCTTATGCGATTGCTGGAACTCAGCAGTTGCACTCGGCACTCACTGAAACGGGAATTAATGGTAAGCGGATGATGGCGTATCCCAACGCTGGTATGCCGAAGCTTGATGAGAACCATAAAACCGTCTATACGCAGACTCCAACAGAGATGGCAAGTCATGTTCCCGCGCTCATTGAGACAGGTGCTTACTTAATAGGTGGCTGTTGTGGGACAACACCGGCACATATCAAAGCCTTCCGTGAAGCAATCGCGTCGTTTAGCGGTTAGCAATCAGCAGTCAGTAAATAGGTTTTCGTTAACCCCAAACCCATAAGCGTAAAGGAAAAATGGAAACTGTAATACTTACCTATAAAAGACCCCCCAACCGAGTCAATCATTTTCAACAGGAATTGCTTTATCTTGACGATGCGGTCATTGTTACGTCTCAACGCGTTAAACCCTCCTCACCCATAGTGCAGAACGGTGAGACGGTTTTGGCGGATAACTTTGCTGCGGTCTGGTTTGTGTTTACAGGGTTGTGGTATGATGTCGGCAAGGTTTATAATCTGGAGAACGAGTGGACCGGCTATTACTGTGATGTTCTGAAACCGGTCAAACGGAGTGTGGATGTAAACGGGAAACTGAATCGTTTTGAAATAACGGATCTGTTCTTAGACCTTTGGATAAACCCAGATGGCACCTATGAAATTCAGGATGAAGACGAGTTTGAAGAGGCAGTGCAGAAGGGTGCGATTGACGCTGAATTGGAAAGAAAAGCACTGGAAGTCTTAAAGTCATTAATCGCTGAAGTTGAGTCTGGAGGCGTGGAACGTCGCTTGCAGGAGGTAATGAGTAAAACGGGGTTTCCAGATTTACAGGGTTATATAGAAAAGTTACCTTAGGAACCGAAAACGGTAGAGAGATGACAGTGGAAACGATAACGCTAATCTATAAATGGCTCCCTGATCGAGTTCATCATTCTCAGCAGCAATTACTTTATATGGACGAGAATGTTATTGTTACGTTTCAACAGGTTAAGCCATCCTCATCCATAGTTCAAAAAGGTGAGATAGTTTTGGGAGATAATTTTACTGTCGTTTGGTTTGTGTTTGTAGATTTGTGGTATGGTGTCGCTAAAGTTTATAATCTAAATAATGAGTGGACTGGTTATTACTGCGATATTATGGAACCGGTTAAGCGAGGCATAGATGTAGCGGGAAAGCCCAATTATTTTGAAATAACGGATCTGTTCTTAGATCTTTGGATAAATCCAGATGGTACTTATGAGATTCAGGATGAGGACGAATTTGAAGTTGCGGTTCAAGAGGGTATAATTAACACTGAATTGGAAAAAGAAACTCGGGGTGCCCTGAAGTCATTAATCGCTGAGGTTGAATCTGGTCATTTGGAGAGTCGTTTACAAGAAGTAATGCGTAGAGCGGAGTTTCCAGATCTGCAGAATTATGTAGAGACCTTATCGTCTTGAACGCGAAAACGATAGCCTGCAACAACGGCGCAGGCGGATATACGGAGAGGCACGTAGTTCATTCAACTCGCCTCACCGAACCGCAAGGAAAATTAAAAATATGGCAACATTAGCAATAAACGGAGGCGAACCTGTCCGAACCGCTGGATTCCCAGAATGGCCCACGTTTGATCCGGCGGATCTGGAAGCATTTGAAACTATCTACAAAAGTGGACAATGGGGGGTCGGTGGGACAAAGGTTCCTGAATTTGCCCAGCAGTTCGCTAAATTCCAAGGAGCGAACTATGGCGTTTGCGTCAATAGCGGCACCTCGGCACTCTATGTTGCCCTGAAGGCATCAGGGGTTTGTCCAGGGGATGAAGTCATTACCACCCCCTATACCTTTCAGGCGACAATCGTTGCTATTCTAATGACGCATGCCGTGCCAGTCTTTGTGGATACTGCACCGGACAGTTTCCTGTTGGATGCTTCTAAGGTTGAAACCGCGATAACAAAAAAAACAAAGGCGATTTTACCGGTTCATATCGCTGGGTATCCAGCGGATATGGACACGCTGATCGACATCGCGAATCGGCATAACCTCAAAATTGTCGAGGATTGTGCGCAGGCACACGGTGCGGAATGGCGCGGACGAGGGGTCGGTAGTTGGGGGCATTTCGGATGCTTCAGTTTCCAATCATCCAAGAATCTTTGTGCTGGTGAAGGTGGCATCGTCCTCATAAATGATCGAGAACTCTACGAACGTGCTTACGCGCTCCATAACTGTGGTCGCACCTTACCAGATGCTGAGTTCGGAGACGCGGAACCCTTTGGGGGAAACTTCCGAATGACCGAATGGCAAGCTGGGTTACTCCTTTCCCGTCTGACTCGGCTCGAAGCTGAAACCAATTACCGGCATAAGAACATGCGGTGGTTAGATGGTTGGCTTGGTGAGATTCCGGGTATTAAAGTCACGCCACTTGACCCGCGCGCCACGCGTGGCGGATGTCACGGCTATAAGGCGATCTTTGATTCCGAGGAGTTTGAAGGCATATCACGTGAGACGTTTCTCCGTGCAATGCGCGCTGAAGGGATACCGATGGGTTATTGGTATACCACCCCTATGTATCGGGCAGACTTTCTCGCCTCTAATCTTTTCAGTCAGGATCTCAATTATGAGGGTGTGCAGTGCCCTGAAACTGAAAAGATATGTCAAACGGGTCTTTCTTTAAGTCAGAATGTATTGATGGCGAGTGAAGAGGACATAGAGGATATTATTAAAGCGACGATTAAAATTCGTCGGAACGTCGCTGAGTTAAAGTCAGAAACTTCATAGTGTGTAGCGAGCCTTGTTAAATTTTCCACTATCCTTTTGATCTGAGTTGGCTCTATATAGGCAACCTGATAGATAAGAGTCGTCAGTTATCAGTTGTCAGTTGTCGGGTAAAAGAGACTCTTGGTTAAACAAAGCATCTCTTTAACTGTTAACTGAAAACTATTTTGAATTTTTTACTATCCTTTTCAATCTTAAGGGACTCTATATAGGCAAATATAGGCAAATCCATAAGCGCAGGTCTCCTGTAGAGGAAACCTGCGGGACAATAGGAGAAAATCATGTCTAACGAACACGAAACCCAGAAGGAAATCCGTCGGCAAAAGGAAGTCCGTCAGATTCTGAGGCTATTGGAAATGACAGCACGCATCATAGAAACTTCAGCGATTACAGACCAATTTTCAGGAGGTGAGGAGCGATCCGCTCGGCAATTTAACAACGCACTTGAACTCCTGACCGATCTCGGTGCAGTGCCCGAGGGGCTGTTTGAACGTTTAGAGGATCATGATGCATCCTTTGGTGATATTTGCTTCGCCTGTCACCAAGTCGCTGCCTACGTTAAAGAAAGTTGTGCTGATGATTTTGTTGACTTCACGCAAATCAAGAAAACGATTGGCGATGAGTTGAAAGATGTCAGGGAAGTTGTACGGCAATCAGTGCCCTCTTTCCTCAAAGATGTATGGGGTGGACAAACACAGGAAGATAATACTGATGTTGCCGAGACCGTTGAGGTCACCTCAGACGAGGATGAGGACACGACATCTGTCGAACAGCGGATTGGCAAGCTTGAAGGGCAAATGGAGACTGTTGTGGAGATACTCCAAGAAATCCGGTCACAACAGATTGAACAGAACAAAGAACTGTAGAATAGGAGTCAGCCATCAGCGGTCAGCAGTCAGCAAGAGGGTTGCCTCGCAGTGAAAGTTTACCAGAAACCTCTTAACTGATAGTCGATTGCTGATTGCTGATAGCCAATTTGATGAAAGTATCTATTAAGTTAACCGTTTTTTTCTCAATACTGCTTCCATTTTGTGGTGTTGGCTGCCAATTTACGTCTCTAACAGCAGAGGAACCTATTTTGGAAAAGATTGAAAAAACATATAGCGTTGAGGCTGGTGGAAGTTTAACAGTTGTGTCGGAATTCGGTGCAATTGAAATCCAAACGGCTGAACAGAATGAAGTTAAGGTTGTTGTCGCGAAGGAATCAAAATTCAAATTGGTTAAGGTAGCTCGAGAAGTGCTTGCCGATTTTGAGGTGGCGTTTGAACACGACGGGCCCGATGTTCGTATTGAAGGCGTTTTCAAACACGGGCGGGAGCATTGGCGAAAAAAGTTGAATCAACTGAAAATTCGTTTTCTGGTAACAGTGCCTCGACAGTACAACGTTGATTTGGACACGTCAAGCGGTGGCATTTCGGTAGCCGACCTTGATGGTAAGGTTCGTGCAAAGACATCGGGCGGTAGTTTGCGTTTTGGTGACATTACAGGTCCGGTGTGGGGACGTACGTCCGGTGGAGGCATCGAGCTTACATCGTGTGGCAGTCCAGTAGATCTGAAAACATCAGGTGGTAGTATTGAAGTGGTTGATGTGGCAGGGGATGTTCAAGCGCAAACTTCTGGCGGCGGTATCCGCTTTGGTGCAATTCAGGGTTCTGTTTGGGGCAAAACATCTGGTGGCAACATCAGGGGCGCGAGTTGTAGTGGAGGGGCAGATGTTCAAACTTCAGGGGGAAGCATCAGACTGCAGAGTGCTGGTGGGAGTGTAAACGCGAAAACTTCAGGAGGCTCCATCCATGCCTCTGTGGTAACGCAACTCCAGAGTGAGTGTAGTTTGCGGACGTCAGGTGGTGGGATAACCCTCACGCTTATTCCAGATATTGCTGTTGATGTAGAAGCAGAAACCAGTGGTGGACGCGTCTCAACGGATTTTGTCGTGGAATCAGTTATTCAAGGGAAGGTTCCGAAAAATAAATTGAAAGGTAGCATAAATGGTGGCGGTCCCTTGCTAAAATTGCACACTTCTGGTGGGAACATCCGTTTGCAAAAGACAGCAGATTAAACATTACGGGTTACCAGTGTTTGAACGAATACATCCGTTGCCCGAGAAACAATCCCAAAATTGCCCAAAGACTCCCCATCACGAATTCGCCGAGCATTGTTCCGAGAAAGAGGGGCAGTGTTCGCCGATACGCGCCGATCCCACCGTGGCGAATCAGTATCGACTTTAGCACCCAAGCGATAAATACAGGAAACCAAAGCCTACCGAAGTTCCAATTGCCTGCGAGCGGATAGGCGAGCGGATGGAGTTGCCACCAGATAAACCGCAAGCGCATAAACAGCGTTGTTAGTGTGAGAGAGATACCGAAACCGAAAAATCCCATGCGTCCCCAGTCTGTGTCGTTCGGGAGAGTTAACCAGCGTTGTAGATCACTAAAAGCCTCCTGCCCGCGCCATGTTCCGAGATTACCATGTAGGTAACCAGCATGAAGGAACGCAACGAACCCAATAACCAGCCCAATAACCGTCGCACCCCACATCACCCAAAGAATCTGACGAACGTTGATTCCACCTCTGTCAGCGAGTTTAAATCCTTCCAATTGATTCGGCATCGGTTGCGAACGGTAATTACGGGTGAATCCGTAAAGGAAAGCGAAGCCTGTCAATGTTGGCGCACCAATCTTTCTGGAACCAACAAGCGAAGTAAGGAAGAGTCCAGGACCGGCACGATAGAAATCCATTGTTGGTGTTCCAAGTTCGGCACGCATCCGGGTGAACGCTAAAACGAGTATAAATTGTATGCTGAAGAACCCAAGTACGCCCCACCACGACATCCCTGCCTTCAGGCAAAATCCAAACACAACTGCGATACCAAGCAGGAACCCAACAAACGCACTGCGGTATCCCATCGGTTCGTTTGTTGTATCAAGGTTCGTTTTCAGCCCTAAGATATTGCGTGCAACCTGCCAGAGGTGCTTGTGTGTTATCCAAAGTGCGAAGAAACAAAGCCCAAAATACGCACCCGTTGACTGCATATCAATATGCGGGTAACCCGGTGTCTGGTTCATTCCTGTCATCGCCCCAAAAACGAGTTGTGCTTTCCAAAAGAGATAAAATAACCAGCAAGAGAGCGACAGGTCCAACGGCATTAAGAAACCGATACCGATCGCGTACGGGTTCAAGTGGATAGGGGTTGAACCGATAGCACTGAGTGGTTTTTCCGTGAATAGCAGCCCAATATCGTGACGGATGGGGATACTCGGCACATAAGGATAAAGAAAACTGATACCGTTGAGTAGGTCCAATCCACATCCGATGGCGAACCCTATCCAGAGGAGCCGGTTTCTGTAGAAACTCGCGCCTTTCGTCATTTCAAAAGGGAGTAGGATGATAGGGTAACTCAGTTTTTCGTGTTCGATCCACTGTTTGCGTAGGATAACGCTGAGCATCATCATGGAGAACGCGAGCGCAGAGAAGAAAAGTAGCCATGCCGACACCGGTGTGAACCATGCACGGATGTGTTCCATTTCAAACAGATTTGAGGTGCCTTCATAGTAGCCAGTTAAGGCACGCCGATCCGTTACGGCGATCCAGTCTGGAATGTATCGAAAGAATAGGGATTGCCATTCGTTCTCCGGTGTAGCGAACCACGTTGCGTGACCGAGTACGCACATTGTCGCCTGCAATAGATCATGTCCGCAGACGACGCATGCAAGCGTTACCATGAGGTACACCGTCAGCATTTCCGCTTGTGTGAGTTGCCATTTCGGAAGATAGCGCGTTAGAAATAGATTAAGAAGAGCGATGAGAAAGAGTGTAAAGACGGCGTTGAAGAAAATCGCCATCGTGGTAGGGTATTGTGTCGTCCATACTGTTTCCGTTTGAACAACGAGGTAGATATTGAGTGGAAGCGATAATAATCCTAACAGGATGGCTCGCCATGTGATATTTTCGGTTTTTTTAATTATACCTTGCGGTTCGGTCAGGTTGGTTTGATACATGAAGTGCCTCTCCGTATATCTATCCTCCATTACATTACGGACTACTCGCTTAGACTTTTCTTTAAAAACGACGCGAAAGATAAATTAAAAAGTTCGCTCCTGACCGTAGAAAATCCGTGGTCTTAAAGATGGAGCAAAAGGCGGATCGAGCGGGAAGGCGAATTCTACCCGAAGAATCCCTGTGCCGCTAAACTGGGAAAGACTACCACGCAATCCGAATCCAACGCTTCGCTTGGGACTTACTAAATTGAAGGTGTGTTTACCGTTCCAGATGTATCCAATATCTGCAAACACGACACCACTCAATATGACTCCAAGATGGACTCGCCTATCGCTGAACGGGCGCGCCACAGCTGTCGCGACCGCTGCAAGTGATTCGTCTACTTTGCGGAAAATCGTTCCACCGAATATGGTTCGACTTTCGAGGCTCAGCAACATCATCTTTTCTCCACTAAATTGCCTGTATGCGTAGCCGCGTAGCCCATCAAAGGATCCCAAGAGAACTTGGCTGTGTCCACTCCATCCAAACTGCATCTCTGTTTTAAACTGCACGACAAATGTCTGATGAAAATCGAAGAGACCGTTCTCTCTAAAACCGGTTTCAAGTGTATACATGTCACCTGTGTTGAATACATCTGTGTAAAACCAAGAGGTTTGTACTTGGAGGATGGAGCGTTCAATTCGACTCCTGAAGTTTGTGCTGAATGCGAATGTTGTGAGGTTAAAGAACTTATTGCTGTTCATCCATCCGGATCCCAAAGCCAATTCCGCGTAGGATTCTGAACGGTCTGAGGCATATAAGGGGGAAGCGTATCCAAGAGAGAGCGCGTATTGGGAGCCGATGAGGAAATTTTCCTCTTGCCCCATCCGTCGGAGAAATCGGGTTTTGTGATAGGCAATGCGTTGCCTACCTAAGGTGAAACCGATCCGTTTTATGTCTCGGTTCTCTAACATTGCATCGGATGTACTTAATTTTTCAAGTGGCACGTATTTCAAACGCCGTGAGGCTGCCCACAATCCTATATAATTTTGTTGGTATCTGTCCCCGAAATATCGTCGGACATTTGCATAGGTTCCCTGTAGATTTTGTTCAAATATATCGGTTTTCTTTGCGTTTTCGTACCAGAATATCGGATTAACCGATTCGGAAAAACGCACGCTTGCACTCCATCGACTTTTCAGTGTATATTGGGGACGTTCTAACAGCACGAGCAAGGAATCGCCTTCACGCTTCTGGATATATTCGCCATCAAAGTTCCAGTGTGAATTGAAGAGTCGCGGGTTATTGTACCGTCCTCTCACAAGGCTCCGCGTCTTTTCACCTACTTCGCTAATCCGTTCGTAGCGCCATAGGGTGCCTTGGCCCGATCCGAACATATTCGGATCTCGATACTGTAGCAGCCAATACCGCTTTTGGTTATTTAGGTTCAGATCTCCGCCAAGTGGGAAGGACAAGAGTTCCCGAATAGTCGCGTGAATCGTGACTGATTCCGACAGTTCATCCCATTGTGCGTCAACCTTTGCGGCACCAATATAAGTCTTGCGGCGAAGAATCTGTTCGCTTTCTTCTCTATCTGCTTCTGTGTAAATATCCCCTGGCATAAACAGAAGTTCTCGGCGGATAACGTCTTCTTTCGTCTGTATATTGCCAGTTACGATAATGTTGCCGACACGACCTTCGTCAACCTCAATACCGAGATAAACTCCATCTGCGAATTTCTTCACAGAGAGTTGCTCTTCATCGACACGCGCGAAACGGTACCCGTTCTCCCGGTAAAAGTCTGTAATCGCTTCAAGATCGGATTTCAGAACGGTTTCATCGAAAACACTCCACACATCTGTCCGCATCAGCGCACGGATTTGCTGTTCAGGGAATGATTCGTTTCCATCGATTACGAGGCTGCGTACAATGCTTGCTTTATCTCCTAAAACCGTTTTTTTGTTCTGTGTAGCGTCTACCGATTCTGATGAAATTTCAATTTGGATGCTGATACTCAGTAAGACGATTAAGCACAAAGTCCGAAACGGGCGCGGGACATACCAAAGATCTGCCATTATACTTCACCTGTGGTCAGCGTGCTTTCGCGGTTTGAGAGAAAACTTTCGAGAAGCATAAGACAGACAACTAAAACGAGCAATTCACCCCAAATTTCCCTGCCGTGTCGCTTAACGTTGTAAGCGTCAGCCGCTACTGGTGTTCCTTCGATTTCCGGATCTGCTGTTGTCTGCGCGCCAACTCTCGCTGCTGCTTGTGCCAAAGGAATCTCTGTCAAGTCAGCTTCAGTCGTATCAACGTTAACCGCAAAAAAGTCTCGTTGGATACTGTCTTGCGTTCGCACCTCGATCTGATAGATACCGGGACGTTCCGTGCCTTGAAATCGCAGGGTGCCGTCTTCGGCAATCGGAAGAATGGCAATCGGAAACTGTCGGGAATCATTGGTTTCCATCGGTAAAGAGGTTTCTGGTGAACTTACCTTCTCTTGCTGACGGCTGTCGGTTTCCATTAAACGAATAGATGCTTTCCCACCCGCACTCCGAGGATAATGTGCTGTATAGGTGTCACCGATATGTCCGCTCCGTGCTAAATGATTATTGCTGGCTATTGTCGTGTAAAGTACGCTCTGTTGGAGCATCGGAAGGAAATACGGATTAACGAGTAGATCGTTTGTATAAGTCGTCGTGCTTACATTAGACGTGGTCATTTGTTGAACAAATAGTCCACAGTTATAGAGCAGCACGGTGCTTGTTCCTTGACTTCGTTCAACGAGAAAAGGTGTATCGTCACCGAAGCGTGCGATAACGTTAGATTCCGACGAAGGTTGTAATGCTATACCGTTGTAAAACTGCGGAGCGTATTGCATAGAGAAGCCTTCGCTTGGAAATATATCAAAGATAGGATGTGTTTCCTCATACACCCGCACTTGCTGTGGTGGTGTCCATGTCAATGGACTACCAAGTCGGGCAGGCAGCCATACATTATCAGGCGCGTTGTAGCTTGTTGCGTTGCTACGGTCGCTTACGAAGGCAATGATACTTTTACCTTGGCGGATGAATTCTTGAAGTCTCGCATTGATCTGGCGTGACATCGTCAGCACATCCGCAAGTACAATAACATCATAGTCTTCCAACGGAAAGGTTACAAATTCATCAGGTGTGCATTGCGTTGGTAGAATCATTGTATTGGAATAGTTATCAGTTATCAGTTTTCGGCTATCAGTTAAAGAAGGATCTGATTTAACTGACTCACCTCTTAACCGACGACCGACAACCGACGACCGATAACCACTCTTATGTGGATTTAATGCCAATGTTAGATATTCTGTTTGTTCACCTACACAGAGCACACGTACTTCACCGACGGCATCCAAAGCGAAATAACGTTGGTTGTCGATATTAAGGCGATCGTCCGTTAGTGTGAGGTAACCGATATGCGTGCCGGGTGTAGAAAAGTTGTATGTTAGGGCGGTGTTCAGCGATTCGTTCGCTGCCGCAGAAAAATTCATGGTCTTTTGTTTTTCGCCTCCAATAAACAGTGTGAGTATATTTTGATTCAAAGGTGCTACTGAATGATTCACAGTTGTCACGTTCAATTGAAACGGTAAATCTACGCCTATTAGTTGATTGGATGGACGAATTTCTTTAATACTTATGTTATGTGCTTCACCCTCAGCAATCGGGATCAGAGAGATACGAGCACCAGAGCGATTTGGAAGTCTATTCCAGTTCGCCCACCCATTTTGGGCGAAATCTGAAATCAGATAGATTTCTTTGTTCAATTGTTTTGATTCAGCGAGAATTTCATGGGCGAGTTCAAGGCTGGGTTGAACATTCGTGGTGCGGTAGGAAGTTTCCGTATCGTTAATCGCTGCGGTAACGCTCTCAATGTCGGGTGTGAGTTGCCGAAAGACTGGGGTCGGAATGTCTGACATTAATATAAGGGCGGCACTATCGCCGTGCCGCAAGGTGTCAATAATGTCAGTTGCCAAAGCTTTCGCTTTATCGAGTCTGATGCCATTGACATCTTGATACGCCATACTGTAAGAGTTGTCTAAGACGATAATCACATCTGTCTTTGCCCGTACGGACGCGACTGGCAGTCCAAGTGTCAAAAAGGGACGTGCCAAGGCGAATGCAATGAGTGCTATAATTGCCATTCGTAGGAGCAAGATGAGGAGTTGCCGGAGTTGGAATCGACGTGCATTTTCGCGGTGTGCCGCCGTGATGAATATCAGACTGCTAAAATCAATTGTCACAACGCGACGACGGTTCCAGAGGTGAATGACTAAGGGGATGCCAGTGGCAAGAAGTCCAAAGAGAAAAAGTGGGTTGAGAAATGCCATTTAATAGATCGTAATTTCAAGTTGATTGAGAGTATGGAAAACATCTTCTGCGTATTCCATAAGATTGTCTGTCTCCAAGGTGCTTCCACCGAGTTGAATGTGGTTCGCATCAGCAATAATCTGGTCCAACGTTGGATCCATTTGTACCCATTTACCGACATAGACTTCGGGCCAGAAATGGTAATAGAAAGCATCCTTTGCGAATACGATACCAGAGCAGATTCGTGCTGGGATGCCAGCGGCACGCGCCAGAGCGATAAATAACACTGTGTGTTCCGTGCAATCTCCGGAGCGCGACTGTAGTGCTGTTAATGACGAAGCAAAGCCTCCACTCATCTTTTTGTCGCTAATGAAGGCATAAACCCACCGACATAATTTTTTCGCCGCGCGCCATGAATTGACTTCGTTTTCCAAGATCTCCACAGTCTTTGCCTGAATGTCTGGGTGATCGGTTTGAATATAGGCACTTGCGGCAAGGAATTCGCCTTCTTCATTCTGAATAGGCAGATGTGGGCAGTCTTCGGCGACAATTGATGGGACCTGAATAGAGAGTTTGCCAACGTGTACAGGGTTCGCCTCAAGTTTCTGTCGAGCGGTAGACATAACAACGTCGGTGATGTTCCCTGTTGAGAGTTTTACTTCTGCCTCGAGATGTTTTGCTTTTGGGATCGGGAGCTTGCCAGAGGGAAGGATACGAGTTTTTAAGACAACGTCAACTTCTTCGATACCGCCAAGAGCAGTTTCCTTGTCGGTTTTCGTCGTTACCATGGAAAGCCCCATCAATGGGACCTCTGTTCGATAGTTTATGCCGGCGGGGTCGATCCACAGTTTGGCGGTAATGCCATTCATCATGTCCATTGTCTGTTTCAGGACGTAGACCTGTTTTTCTTCCGACTGATAGGTGAAAGTCTCTTCTCCTAAAACCTCAATTTCCGTTTTTACAGGCTTCAAAAGATCGAAGATGAACATGTGAAAGGCTCGTTTATCGCCTGTTTTAAGCCCCTTCTGGGTTAACAGTGATGCTACGCCTGTATATTCAGAAACGGTATCTGCTGGCACGGGAATTTCTGACTCGGTGATTTCACCGTTGAGGGTTGTTTTGACGTGGGCAATTCCATCTACGATTCGTCCTTCGATCTGTTTTAAACCAGATTCATTAGAGGTTGAGAGGAAATGGAGCGGCATTAAGTCGGGACCTATGTATTCAACGCGAGTAATTTCAACCGTTATGTCAGTCCCAAGTGCCTTAAAGTTCATAACTATATCGGTTTTGCTCCGAGCGACCTGTTCTCCTTGATGTTCAGTTTTTTCAGTAGATGTGTACATATAGCCGATCTTAGTGTTCATCAAGGTAAGGTTATACCAATGCTCTTGCGGATGGTTTAGCATGTTCTCGAATGTGTGTTGTTCTTCGTTTGCAGCGTTTGCTGGTGTGGCTGCGTACAAGCCATGATTAAAAAATATCGCTGCCATGCATGCAAACACAAAGCGGCGTAGATGATAAAACTTCAAATTTTTAATTATTCCTTGCGGATTTTTAATTATTCCTTGCGGAGGAACGACGGGCGTTAGAATTTTGACGTGCGTTCCTTAAATCCGCCCTCCATTACATTACGGGCTATGCACTTAGGATTATCCTGTAAAAGCTTTTAATCAAGATACGTTAATTATACCTGATGGGTGTGCCTATGTCAAGTCTACGGCGAAAGCAGTCAGAGGTAATCAGTTATTAGAATTAAGATTCAGAGGGTTGGAGGACTTTCAGAATTAGGCACCGGGAGTTAGAGGGCGTTATAAGTAAGGAAGTTTCAAAGTGTGCTAAAGTGAAGAAGTTCCAACGAATTTAGCAACTTTAGGCATTTTAGGCATTTCGCGACTTTATCAGTCGCGGGTTGCCATAGCGACCGTATGCGTGTGGCGTTGTTTGACCTTCTGATAGTTTCCAAATATGTTCAGAAAGTTACGCTTGATGAACGCTCGAAGTCCTGAAATGGTAACAACATAAAGTCGTCCATTCGGTTTAAGATACCGCTTCGCGTCGGTCAGAAAAATCTGTAGGAGTTCCTTACCGACGTTGGCGGGTAGGTTAGAGGCAATTAGATCGAATTGAATATCGGGGAGATGGCTAAAACCGTTGCTCAGAAGGACATGACAATTCTGAAGTTGATTCTGTTTCACGTTTTTACGCGCGTAATCAACTGCTACGAAATCCTTATCCACCATATAGACGGTTGCCGTTTGTGCGCATTTGGCGAGAGTGATACCGACGGCACCATATCCGCAACCGAGGTCGAGACAGGTATTGCCTTCTTGGATGTCCAGATGCTCAATCAGCAGGTGTGTTCCCGCGTCAATCGCTTTTGGCGAGAAAAGTCCCCATGTTGCAGAAAAGACAAGGGGCATGCCGCGCAATTCCGCCCGGAAGTTGACTTCTCGTGGAAGGGAATCTACTGCCATTTTATCAGGACTCCAAGAGCATCACCGGGAGTATTCCAGAGAAGGTCGAACGCATCTTTCGCCTCAGTATAGTGGAAGCGATGGGTGATCATCTCGGATGCGCGAATTTCGTTGTTTTGTATTTTTTGCAAGGCGCGCGCTGCAATCTGAGAACGAGGTTCATCTGTCAGGATGCCTGCGACGAGGCGTTTGCTCATCATCTTTGAGGAATGTAAAGGTAAAGGTGCCTGTTGGTAGAGAGCGATGAGTTGGATAATACCGAACCGACGTGTCATATCTTGTGCTTGTTCGAAGGATTTGACTCCGGCATATCCACCGACACAATCGACCACGAGATCTGCCCCTTTGCCACCCGTGAGATCCAGGACTGCTTCCACCGGATCTACGTCCTCAGCATTTATGACGCTATTGGCACCGAGTTTTGCTGATAATTCACATCGTAGTGGCAACGCGTCCACGGTTATAATTCGTGCGGGATTGTAGCCCTGTAGCACCTGCATCATCAGGCTACCCACCAAGCCTTGTCCCAGAATGACGATGGTATCTCCAGCCTTTACACCGGACGAGTCGGACCAAGCGACAGCACTGGTCGCAAGTGGAAGAAAAGTTCCCTCTTCAAAATCGACCCCGTCGAGGAGCGGGACGATGCGTCCATCAGTTGCGTTCGGTTCAGCCACGACATATTCCGCGTGTGGTGCTACAACCATGACGCGTTCACCAACCTGATAGTCTTCTATCTCTGCACCGACTGCTTCCACAGTCCCTGTGAGAGAGTACCCCATGATTGAGGGTGAAACAGCCTCTTCTCGGATATAACGTCGAAACAGTTCGGAACCTCGGCTGATTAACGTCGTGTCCGTCTGTACTCGAACCTGTTGGGCATTGATTTCCGGCACTGGCACTTCTTCTAATTGGATGTTGCCGAAGCCTTCTGGTTTGGTTACTCGGATCATCTTTTAAGTTTCCTTGTGATTATAGTAAAGTTTAGAATTAAAGAAACACTTCAAGCCCTAAAACAGGCTGTAACACGAGCTTGGTTTGGTGTTTTCTTTGTAGCATAGGAGACCGTTAGCCTGTGGACAGAAGGATGAACTTAAAGTATACTTTAGAAGCATACGCATTACAACTGAAAAATGTCCCCTGCACGCTCGTAGTCCGTCGCCAGTAATGAAAGACAGACCGCGCGAAATCAAGTTCTTCTGTGTTAGGATTTATCCCTTGCATCGCAACCTGTCCCGAAACCCAGGACACCTCACACTGCGACTTTTTTTGACACAGGTGCCCATTTCTGCTATAATTGGCGTGACACCGCCCGCCTCTCGTCGCCACAAGCAGACGAGAGCGATCCGAGAACCCAACCGATAGGAGAGAAACAGATGTATCTACGTCCCTTTGGTTTAGGTGTCTGTCTCGTGCTGTGTCTCGGTTGGCTGTTTGGTATGTATCGGCTTCAAGCACGGACACGCCAAGCGAGGCATAAGGTGGACACAGACCTGCTCCGTGTTTCGCAGCCGCAGTTTCAACCGCAGACACAACTGCCTTTATACCCACAAACAGGACCGCTGTTTGCGGATGACATCAACAAAAACTTTTATCAGACCATTATCAAGAATAACCTATTCGCACCCCTCGGCACAAACTTACATCGCACGCCCGCGCCCGGCGCGAACTTGACACTCGTCGGGACGTTTCTTCGAGAAGATCCGACGCATTCAAAAGCATTGGTAAAGAACACTACCACGGGTCGCCAGCATCTGCTGTCAATAGGTGAGGGTATCGGGGAGTTTTACCTGTTGTCAGTGAAACCGAAACAGGTTGTGTTCTACCATAACGGAACCGAGGTGCCCTTACACCTGTCGCAAAACGTCCTTCTCAATGCAAAAAGGAGATAAACGATGTTGAGAAAGAGAGTTTGGATCCCGATTGTAATTTTATTGCTTGCCGTGATAGGGTGTGGTCTATTTTATCAACGACAGATCTCCAAGCAAGAACCTGTCAAAGTCTACAAAGCGGTTGAAGCTGAAAAATCCGAAACCCCGAAACCACCACCGCCGGGAGAGACCGCCGAGAGCGGACATTGGAAACCTGGCGATGTCTGGCACGCGCAACCGCATAAACCTGTCGCCGTCTCTGAAGCGGAAACAGAACTGACAACACCACTCACAGAACTAACGAAAGCGCAGAGCACCCCCGTCGGTGAGCGTCTCAAGGATTCGGATATCGAGACGTGTTATCACAGAACTAACGAAAGCGCAGAGCACCCCCGTCGGCGCACAGCAAGTCAACGCACAGTCTCCCGCACCGATGCAGGATTCCTCTCGCACTCGTCCCCCTCAAGAGGTGGCGGAGATTCAGAGACAGTGGAGAGTGTGGAGTAAGTGGGAGGATAAAGCCCATGAACTACGTGTAAATTTCTCGCAAGTTAGTAAGCTAAATACTAACCTGATGCCAAAGACAGCTGAGGAAGCGAAACGATACCAGACGGACAAGGAGTGGCAACGCAAAGTTCAAGAGGCGACTGATAAATATGACGAAGCTCTGAGAATGCTGAAAGAACACGAGGCAAACAGAGTGTTACCCCCCGCGCAGTAATTCAGGCGACTCATGTCAAAGGAGTGTGAAATATGTTCAGAAAGAAAATGATGAAAAAGAGGAGAAATATCTATAAGCCTATTTCCCTTGAGTCCCCGGAACACTACGAGCTAAAAGGGACTTTAACGGAGGTATTGCTTATTCTGATCGTCGGTATCATAGTGGTTCTGTATTTGGCGTATAAGTCTTATCATCCGCCGGATCCTGTTGAAGTTCAGCGAGAGCGTTCCACACTGCCCGCGGACCCCATCATTCACACCACTCACATGTTGCGATTTTCGCAACTCACCCTAACAGGAGTTCACAATGTTAAAGAAGATTTGGATCCCGATGCTGATTGTATTACTCACAGGCATTGTCGGGCTACTCTATAGCCAAAAGGGCACCGATCAAGCCCCTATAAAAGTCTTTAAACCTACCACAGTGGATCCCTCCACACAAACAAAGCCACCCCCTCCGGGGGAAACCGCTGAGAGCGGACATTGGAAACCTGGCGATGAATGGCATGCCGAACCGCATGACTCTCTCGCGCCTGTGGAAGTGTCCGAGGCGGACGCAGAATTAGTGACACCATCCGCAGAACGCACCGAAGTGCAGGGGACACCTGTCGGCGCACCGCCAGTAAATGTACAGACGGGTATACTGGAACAGGAGGCATATAAATCCACGCAGGAGGAACGTGATTTCCAACGTGCGTTGAAAGAGTGGGGCGACAGATTGAGCCAACTATCTGAAGAATCCTCGCGAGCGGGTCGTGCGCATACAGCCTTGTCGCCAGGGACAGAAGAGGAGTTGGAACGATATAAGGCGGACCCGGAATGGCAACGCAAACTTAACGAGGCACTTTCCGAAGCTGCCAAGGCATCGGCAATGGTAGACGCACACATGAAGGAAATGCCCGTTCGTCCTTAATTCAGGCGATACTCTTTAAAGGAGTTGATATATGAAACGCAAAACTACTTTTTGTTTTTTGTGCCTTGTGATGGTATTGCTGTCTGTCGGAGTGCTTGATATTTATGCAGATCCCTGATGAAGAATTAGAAAGTCTTTCAGGTTGGAACTATAACATCAACCCGTATACAACAGGTGCTTATAAATTAGGAGATCGCCGATGAAAAATAGAAGAAAGATGTATCACGATATTTATCCGCAATACTCACCAGGGCACATGCCTGTATTCAATACTGTGATTTATATTATAATGCTACTCTTAGGGGTTTTGTTTTTTGCGTTTCGGTACTCTGTTATGAGCCCGCAGGAGACCCAAGAATCCCTCAAGAAACCCGTTGAGGTTCAGCAAAAAGCGAGCCGAACCCCAGAGAGCAAGTGATCTGAGATCTCGCGCACCATTTTTTTCTCAACTAAAGGAGTATAGAACGATGTTCAGAAAACGTGTTTGGATCCCGATTGTAATTTTATTGCTTGCCGTGATAGGGTGTGGTCTATTTTATGGACGACAGGTCTCCAAGCAAGCCCCTGTGACAATTATCAAACCTGTAGATGTTTCCGAGACCCCCGCGACACCCAAACCGCCACCGCCGGGAGAAACCGCCGAGAGCGGACACTGGCACGGCGAGGAGTGGCATTCTCAACCCCATGACACCCACGCCCCTGTGGAAGTTTCCGAAGTGGACGCAGAATTGGCGACACCGCCCGCAGAACGCCCCGAAGTGCAGGGGACACCTGTCGGCGCACCGCCAATAAACGCACAGTCCCCCGTGTCAGTGCAAGAGTTATCCAAAGGCTCGCCAGAGGCTCGAGAAGCGATAAAAACATGGCGGGCGTGGTCGGAGAAAGCTGATGAAATCAGGAGCGAAATCTCGGCAGTGGCGAAAGAACATTCAGACGCGATGGCACTGACCGAAGCGGAGGCGGAACGATACGAGACGGACGAGAACGTCCAGCGAAAAGTCGCCCTCAGAATCAACGCGGTGACGGAGAAACTTAACGATGTCTACAGACGACAACGAGAACACGAGGAAAAAAGACCTCCTTTTCCTCGTGTTCAGTAATTCGGGCGAGACACTTCAAAGGAGTTAGAATCTATGAAAATCAAAACATTTTTCGGATGCTTGTGTCTTGCTTTGATGATGTTGCTGTTCTTCGGAGCGCTTTGGGGTCATGCCAACGACTGCACGTCCTACCTCCGTGATTATCAGAGTAAAGTAGATACGTATAATACAGCCCTTCAAACAATGCAAAGGTCGCAAATAGCTGTCCTAAAAAACACGCCGTATGCGTCCATTCCCCCTGAAATCCAGCATTTAGCGGAAGAATATGAAGCCGAGCCTGACAGTTTCATTGAGAAATTGAAGAAGGGTTTCGGACCCGCCGTGCCTGCTTGGGTGTCCGGATTCGATCAATCCATCACCCAACTGCAACGCAGACAAGCGTTAGAACAAGCTAACTCATCTGCGGTCGCCGCTTACAACTCTGCGGTGTCCGCACTCTATACCGCAGAGTTGGCTCTCGAATCGTGTCAAGGGATGACGGTCGAGACGATCTGGTGTGAACGTGGCGCGGACTGCAAGAACCCGCCGGGCGTGCGGGGTCACCCGAAGGCGCATTACGTTTCCGACTGCCCGGATAAGATTTCGGGATTATTCGGCATCAAAAAAGATTGTCCTGGGACGTGGTGGAGTTGTGATGGCACGAACACCTGTCCCCGAAGTTCGGATCATGCCCAGACGACGTGTCAAGAAAAGGCGTGGCATCGTGAGACGGTTCGCATCCGCGGTCAGGATCACATCCGCCTGTATGTCTCGACGTGTCCGCAAGGCGAATACTCTGGCGATACGTGTCCGAATTCAAGCAACCACGTGGGCGCGGGTGAAACGGTTGTCGAGAAGTATGTCGATACAAGTGGCAATCCGGTAGACCCCTCGACGTTGAAACATCCGTGTGGTGTTCATACGGTCACGGCGACGGGGGATCATACCTTACAAGCGAGTTGTTCAACAGATTCCGATTGTATCTCGACGGGTTTCTATCAGTGCTTACACACCGAACATGAATATCAGTTGATGGCGTGTGGGCATCCTATAGGTGCTTCGGGGTCTCATGTGATGGCAGATTATAGTTATTGTGGGCATAGCGACTATAACTGTTCGGAGAAACATGGTATTCGTCTGTGTCCAAAGAATGCGCGTGGCGAGCGTTGCACGGTGAGTTATGGGTTCTGGTTTGTTTGTCAAGAAGAGCATGCGCATCAGTATCCGAGCGATCCACCGCCGACGCAACAACCGACACAGCAACCGACACAGCAACCGACACAGCAACCGACACAACAACCCGATCCGCCGCCATCAACGGTTCGGTGTGCCAACACGTGGATCGGTTCGGGTGCGTGCCGTTATAATCGCGTCGTGTCAGGTTCAGACCCTTATGAACATCGAACAACGTGTGCGGCGGATCATACGTATTGGGGGTGTAATCGGACGGCAGTTTCTGCGCATGCGAGTCACGGAAACTCAGGCTCAGGATCAGGTTCAGGCTCCGGAAGTGGGTCAGGTTCAGGCTCCGGAAGTGGGTCAGGTTCAGGCTCCGGTAGCGGTTCTGGCTCTGGGAACTCCAATCCGCCGCCACCGCCAAAACCTGTGGTATCCTATCATGCCTGTGGTGTTCACACGACATCATCATCATCGGGAGATCATTCCCTTCAGGCGAGTTGCTCACGAGACCGCCGGTGTATCGCGACGAACTTCTACTACTGTCAACATCCCTCGCATACGTACCCTGCGCCGCCGCCGAAACCGAAGCCAAAGCCACCACCACCACCGCCCGTGGTCTGTCCTGCGAATGGTTGGACGAACTGCGGCGGAACGTCCTCACACGCGACGAACTGCGGTGCAGGGCATACATATTACACCTGTAATCCGGATGCCAAGAGTTATCATGCAAATCATAGATCCGGTGTAAACTGCCCGGCGCATCAATGGACGAACTGCGGTGGATCGAGGTCACACGCGAGGACGTGTGGCAGAGGTCATACGTATTACACGTGTAATCCGAAAGCAAGGCAGGCGCATGGGTGGCATTAGTTTTAGAGGCAGAAGGGGCACGACTCTCAACCGTCGCGCCCCTCGTTAACTGTCAATAACAGTTTCATTGACAGGCACATGGCGGTCTCTGCATGGTAAAAGTAACCCTCTCTGAAGCCGTCGGATTGACCGGCGTTTCAGAATCAACGATTCGGCGCGACATCAAGTCGGGCAAGGTTTCAGCGACGAAGGACGAGAAAGGTCACCGCTTGGCGTTACGGATCCGCGCCCCCGGTGGCGTTTTCTCTCGACGCTGTTCAGTGGCGGTGTGATGTTCTTGGGGGGACTGAGTTGGGAAGGTTTTGGTGCGTTTTTGGGCATCGTCCTGTCTGTCGAGATGTGGAAGTATCTCAGGACCGACACCGACACCGAACTTTCTTACTTTGCGGTATGGGTCTTGAGTTTTGTTCCGTGGCTTTACATCTGTTCACCGGCGTATCGTTCAGGAGTCGGGTGGTCAACGCACCTGTTTGCGAGTATGCTGCTGCCACCGGTCACGCTTTTGACGGTCGGCGGGGTGCGGCAGTGGCTTTTAGGAAAGAGAACGTCTGGGTCCCTACAGGCGTCAAGTCTCACTGTTATTGCTGTTGCTGACGCTTACCATCGCAGTCATCTATCTGCTGTCGATCCGCGAGACGTTTGCATGGACGACCGTCCCGTTTGGCAATACACCGCTGATGCAAAGCATTGGCGAGTTAGCGGCACCCCACTTTGGGTATTGGATCCACCGGTACGGGAGCGTTTTTTTCACGGGAAGTCTGGGGATGAGTCTGATGCCGGTGTTTCGGTGGGGGCGTTTGGGACATCCGATGTCAGTCGCCCTCGGCGTTTTTTGCGTGTGTGTTTTATCGTCATCAAATGGCTGCGGTGTGCGGTGAGGTGCTGGCAACAGGCGTGTTTGGCTGTGCAGTGGTGTCGATTTTGCTGACCTTCCTCCACCTTGCGTGGAAACTCTCGGCATCCGATGCGGTGGATGCCAGTCCCGAGCCTGTCGATCCCCCGGATAGCCCTTTCATCAGTAGCATGATAAACTTCTCCCGCCTCGGTGTGCTGACAGGCATTGCGATGCTGGTGTGGGGTGTGTTTTGGTTCACACTCGCCCGGGATGCCAAACGGTATGACTTCTTTATTGGCGTGCCGCTCGCCTACTTCACGGCAACGCTGATCCGAGACGTTGCGGGGCGTGTGTGCCATATCCTCCATGATTCAAAATGGACGACCCTGGCGTTGGATGATTGAAAACACGTTTTGGATCTACGTAATTATGAGTTTTACTATAAATGACGTGAGTTTAGACTTTAACGTGTCTTTCCCAAGAAGCGCGAAAAGCCAACAATCAAAAATTTTGTAAGCGTTTGGCTAAATCCTCGCGAGTGACAGGTTTGTCAAAAGACATCAGATAGATATGGAAAGTGTCACTCCTATCGGAAACATACGCGAGGTGCCGTCCATCAGGTGAAAAGGCAGGTTGAATCGACCTACCGATGTCGCTGGTGATTCGCCGTTCATTTTTACCATCTGCATCAATGAGATAAATCTCCCAGTCGCCTTCTCTTGCTGAGACATACGCGATCGTTTTTCCATCAGGCGACACCGTGGGATTGTAACAATCATAGCGATTTGGATTGAAATGTTTCTCGTTTTTCCCGTCAATGTCTACGGTATAAAGTTGGTTTACCTCATTTCGAGAGGAGACAAATATAATGCGCTTTCCATCTGGAAAGAATGCAGGACTTCCGTCATCGGTTTCGTTATAGGTGATACGCTTCGGTTCAACGTCTTCTGGTGTGACTTGTACGAGATCCAGTCCTGCCAAATTGAGGAGATATAATTCCAGATTCCCATCTACATTGGATTCATAAACAACCTGATTTCCAGCAGGTGATGTGCGAGGCACGCGGGCACCGAAACTCACTGGCAAAACGGATCGCGTTATTTTGCTATGAATATGTGTTACAGAGAATCCAGCGTAAATCGGAGTGGAGCCGCTGCTTTGGATGACAACTTTAACTTCGCGAGATGACTTCGGTTCGCTGCTATAAAACAGATAGTTTGGGGTTCTGAGGAATGCTGGTGAGCTATCGTTGAAATCTGTTGTGAAGGTTACACGCCGTTGGATACGCCCATTTAAGTCCATTAAATAGATTTCGCCGTTGTCGAGTCGAAATGATGCGAAGGCAATTTGTGTGCCGTCCGGTGAGAAGGTGGGCGAATAGTTATCTGAATCGCCAAGGGTCAACTGCTTTGTATGATAACTGTCTCCCACAAGTTCGATGATTTTGCGCAGGACCTGGGGATCCAGAGTGCTGCGTTGAATGAGTCGGAGCACGCGGAAGGCGGAGTTTCTGTCGCCGAATCTCAGATAGGTACGTGCCAATTCAATTCGTGCTGCAATCCGTTCCTCCGGTTGTGCAGCATAAAGTTGTGAAGCCTTTTGTAGTTCCATAACCGCGTCGCTGTAACGTCCCAACTCGTTGTAGGCTTTCCCTAATAATATCCGTGCCTTCGGATCCTCAGGTGCCGTTTCAATATAAGTCTCCAGTTCTTCCGCTGCTGCTTGTGGCGTTCCAGCGTTCAGAAGTTCTTCACTCTTTTTGAGAACTGTCGTATTATCTTGACACCCAACCACTAAGACAACGAGAAGGATGCTACATATTTTAATTATTCCTTGCGGTTCGGTCAGGTAAGTTGATAGTTTCACGTTCTTTTCCGTAGAATCGCCTGCGCCGTTGTTGCAGGCTTCGTTTTCGGCATCTCTCAAAATACAATCCTGTTTACTCTCTACCCATTCTCGATTTCGGACCAGAATTTATCTGGTTTACGGACTTAAGGTCGGTTTCTACGCCTGCCCCGCCATCCATCGCCAACTGCGTAGAGCCAACATAAAATACCTTGGACAAACGCACTGATTTTCAGTTTCCAGGAAGGTCGGTACATCAGTTTTTCGCCATCATCGAAGGTCCAGAGGTGAAGTGAATAAGGTTCCTGTGCCTCAGAGTTTTCGATTTCATCTGCTGAGGTGTTCTCCTGCATTGCAGGTTTGAACCGCATTAAATCATCCCATCCTGTTACTGGCAGTGAATTGAGGTAGAAAATACCAATAGCAGAAGCGAAAATGGTAAAAAGGAGAATCGCTTTTGGAAATTGCCCTAAATATAATTGACCGAGTCCTGGAATTATTGCGGACAGGATCATCGCACCGAAAGAATTGCTGGCGGCGACACGCGTATTTGCGGGTTCTACCATCGATTAAGACTCTCCTTGTGCCACAAGGTAGACTCCGATACAGATGATCAGAGCACCTATTATACGGATCTTAGGGACAGATTCCTTGAATAACATCCAGGAAAACAGGATTGACAGTACATATCCAGAACTTAGCATCGGATACGCAACACTCAGTTTAACACGCGACAGAATAATCAGCCAGACGAGCGTTGTGAAGCCATATATCGCAATCCCACTGAGGATATAAGGGTTCAGGAACGCCTGTACCAATTTGCCCGTAGCATCTCGTAGGCTATTGATACGACCGATTGTGTTCATGCCGTGTTTAAACAAAATCTGTCCTATTACCGTTAGTAAAACGTTGAAAAATAGCAGTAAAAAATCCTTCATAACTTTATTATACCACACCTCTACTCTTTTTATTACAATTTTTAAGGGATGAATTTCAGAGGCATTCAGTTTTCATAGGTTATAGAGATACGTTACTTTAATGACAATAACACGGCTTTCCAGTTGTAACTGGCGTCCAGAAACTGTCCCAACAGAAGCATCGCCCCAAGCCTCGTTATAGGCAACGAAAAGGTGACTCTTTGGGCTATATTCCCATCCAAATAGAAGACTTAGCAGATACGTCTGATGAATTTCCATAGAAAGTGGGCGTTCCCTACTCGTCTGTGCGAACATTCGGAGAAACGACTCTCGCGTGAACAAGTAGGTCGCACGCAATGAGCTAACGAAAAACCTACCATCAATTGCCCCCTCCAAATCAAAACTCTGCGCGTAGCCGCTGTCTAACTCTATAGACAAATTGCTCTGTGGACGGAGAGTGGTCTCAAGCGTAAGACTCCGCTGTTTGCCGGCTTGTTGTCGTCCAAAGTTAAAATAGTCCGCGAAATCCACGCCGATACCGATAGCAATCGGATGTGTGGAGTCGGTATCAATCTCGAAACCGTATCTGTCTGCCGTGAATACTTCAGTGAGTTCAACTTCCCGACTTCGGTCATAGTAGGCGGTAATATCGTCCAAGAGAATTTCTCTGAAATCCATCCCGACATTTCCACCGACACTCCATTTGAACAGGTCTTCATCGAAATCAGGCGAAAGGGACAACTCTGGGTTACGTTCTCGCCACTCCACAAAATACGCTGGTGTATAAAGGCTTTGAGAGAGACGAGCGGTTATACCAGAAAAAAATTGGTGTTTTCCCCAGTGTGGAGAATAGGAGGACCGCATAGAGACACGTTGCCAGCCACGGTTTCGTTCTTTTCGAAGAAATCCCGTCTGATTAATTTCAAAGTGCGGCGCGACCCTTTCAAATCCAATGTCGCTGCTCCAGAGATAGTTGCGCTGCGCGAAATCGACCGTATACGCAAAATTATTACTGTCTTCGCCCGGATGGAAACTACCAGCGTATTGTCCGGTGAGATGATAAGTTTTGCCCAAAGCAAGGTTCATATCAACGCCACCGACTCGGCTATGACTCCATCGTTCACTACCGGGCTGTTCCTTGTTCACGAATAGAATCCCAATATTTGAACGTTTGAGGATGTCACGTTTAACACGGATTGCAGAAAACCATGCCTCCTCTTTTTCGGATGGTGTACTATCAGAAAACCTGAATTCACCGGTTTGATTTCCCAAAATCCCGATAGAGTAATCGCCGACTTTTCCAGTAAGTTTACTACCCCAGAGGATATTACCGCGACTCCCAATACGGCGGCTGAACATCAGGTCATAAGGCGTTTCAAAAAAACTGTTTCCTTCAACAAAAAACGGACGTTTTTCAGGAAAACGCGTCGGAAATCGGGTCAGATTAATCTCCAGTTGATCTGCTTCAACTTGTGCGAAGTCGGGATTGACTGTGACATTCGCCTTTAGTGCACTCGTGAGGCTGTATTGCACATCCAAACCTGTTCCGAGTTGGCGTGTTAAATTGGTATCGGTGGCACTCATACCACCCCCTAAAAGATAGGGGGAGATTTCAAAGTTTTTTCCAGTCTTAATGCCTTGAATGCCTACGATGTGTCCTAAATCAGACATTCGCGTGACAACACCCGCTTGTGTCAATTGTTTCCATACCGTAACCTCGCTTTTCCTGCGGTTTACCCGCTCCACATCAAACCCCCAGATCTGCGTTGGCTTGTCGGTAAATCGAAAGTTTGCGAACGGGATTTTAAACTCGGCGTACCACCCCGATTCGTCAATACTGCTTTCAACCCACCAAATTCCCTTCCAGTTGCTGTCGCGTTGGGTGTCCTCATACCGATAATTATCACTCTGAACACCGGCTGGGTTAGTCGCAAATTTATAGCCTGTACGGTGGTCGTGATGTGGGTCAATGAAGAAAGAGATGACTTCCGAGTCATAGAGGTCGCCGCGCCGCGTCATCCGATTGATGATTTTATTCGGTTCGGCATCGTAACATCGGAATGCGACATAGATGTTATGCACATCGTAAGCGATGCGGAATTCTGTGTCATCAGTTGCCGGATTACCACGTGCCGGTTCAAGTTGAATAAAACCGCTACGGGGTTCTGCCTGCTGCCATACAGTATCGTCCAGTATCCCGTCAATTTGCGGTGGTTCGCCTACGATTCGGTGAGCTTCAACGACATGTTCACCCATACCTTCTGGATGTGCAAAAAGGAGTAGTGGATAGGCAATGAATAGCAATAGACCAGCGACGAGTTTTGGCATGCATTAATTATAGTTGAAACACCGTATGTTGTCAAATTTTGCCGTTCTCAGTGAAATATCCAATGCTCCCTCTTCGTCGTACAGTCTGCCGGATGGGACAATTGTCGCTTTTCCTTGAAAAAATCGTTAAATTCCTTTAAAATTCTTGAAATGCTGTTAGAGTAATTGTCCAACGATTCGTCTTCGTAGTTAAAGTGCGTAGCTCGTAACGAAATGGAGAGCGGATTCGAGCAAAGAACGTTAATGCGCAAACTCATGTCATTTAACCGCAAGGAATACTTAAAAAATGGTTGAACTTACACGAGAAGACATTGAATTTTTCAGAAATGAAGGGTACTTGGTGAAACGGAACGTCCTGAACCCGGAATTGATGGAGCGGGCACGGGCAAGGCTCTGGGAGGGTGCGCCCGAAGGACGCAGACGTGATGATCCTGACACTTGGATAGGACCCTTCACTCCTGAAGAGGAAAATATTGACAAAGACAACAATCGGCGAGGTTTCCGGTGGAACTTTCGTGAACCCGGTGGTGAAGATTGGATGGTTCAGCTTCTCGCTACCGATCCAAACGTCTGGCGGATGGCAGAGCAATTTTTGGGTGAGGGGAATTTGGTGCGACCTGACCGTGTGCGCGGTATCTACTGCACCCTACCTTACGGCGATGTTCCAAAGAAATCGATCGGATGTCATGTTGATGCGCATCCGTTTCATCTCGGTGCTGTCGGTTATATTGACGATGTGCCGCCGGAAGGTGGTGGATTTACTGTCTGGCCCCGGAGCCACAAAACCTTCTATTACGATTACCAATCCCAATACAAGAACGAGCCAACACCGCAATATGAAGCCGACCGCGAGCGTCTCAGTAGAGAACCGGGTGTTGAGTGCTACGGTAACGCAGGGGATGTTGTCTTCTGGCACCATCGCATCGGGCATGCTGCGGGACATAACTATTCGCGGCAGATCCGGCAAGCGGTGCTATACGACTTTCGAAAAACAGAATTAGAACAAACGCAGGAAGAACCGCCGAACGAGGATATGTGGCGGGATTGGCCCGGCATCAAGGCATTGGAGTCGGACTTTTAATTTTACCTTGCGGGTCGGTCAGATGGGTTGATAGTTTCACGTTCTTTTCCGTAGACCTACAGAAACACCGGATTTAGTCTGGGGTTAGGCTAAATCCGTTCCTTGTATTACATTGCAAACCCCTGCGCCGATGTTGCAGGCTACGTTTATTTTATCGTAAACCTAACTCTTTCAATGTGTTTGCCATCATGTCGTGAGCGATTTGCGCTTTCTCCATGCGCATGTGAGGGAACGTTTCCACCGAGATGTACTTATCGTAACCGACTTTCCCTAAACTCTCGGCAAAGGTTCGGAAATCCAACTCATCTCCCGCTTCACCTGGAATCAGAAAAGTGCTGTACGGATACATCCCTGTCACACCTTTTACATGGCAATGGGTAGTGAGCCGTCCCAGCTTTTCAGTAACTTCGGCGATGTCTTCACCGATATGATAAAAATTGGTAATGTCATTAAGGGACCTGAGTGCGTCAGAACCGACATGCTCAATCAGAAGCGTAACTTTTGAAGATGCATCGATTGTCGTTGCTTCGTGATTGTGGATGTTCATTGTGATGCCGAGTTCTTCAGCGCGTTGGCAGATCGGCTTCAGGGCATCAACGAGGAGTCGCCATGCGAACGCGTCGCCTTTCTCGCCGCCATATCCCGTTAGGAAATTAACGCCACCTGCCCCCAGTGCAACGGCTACGTCTTGAAGAAGTGCGTAATGGTCAACTGCTTCCTGCTGGTCTTCCGCTGCCAGTTGGTATAAACCTTTTCCTGTAAACGGATTAATGACGGACACCTTTAATCCGCTGTCGGTTACCATTGTCTTGACCTCTTTGAGCAAGCCATCGGTGACTTCGCCGGAAGGGATGTGTGCTTCTGGTCCGCACATCATTTCGATTGCGTCGTAGCCTGCATCGGCGAGAATTGTGATAACTTCTTGTAGGGGGATGTCTTTCATCCCACCTGCGTGATAAGAGATACCGATCACTGTTTCAACTCCTTCTATCTTTCACTCTTTTCAATCAGATTTGTTTGATCTCGATTTTTTTCCGAATCATCGTTCTCTTATGAAAAGCGAACCCTCATGCGTCGCGCATATCAGTTTTTCGCTGTCTGCTGAAAAAGTCAATTCCCGAATGGGACCTTCTTGAGTAGGAAACATGGACACAGGAGTACCACTGCTTGTATCCCATAACTGAATATAACTATCTCTTCCACCGCTTACGAGTAGTTCACCGTCAGTAGAAAATGCCAACGCACTGACGGAGTCGGTATGACCTCTTAATATCGTTAGTAAGTGCTTGTCATCTAAATTCCATAGCCGAACAAGTGTGTCCGAACCGCCACTCGCCAGTGTTTCACTTTCAGGCGAAAATGCCAAAGCCAAGACAAGTCCGTCATGTGCCGAAAAAGTAGACAGCAGTCCACCCGTTTCGACTTCCCACAAGCGAATCTTGCCGTCCGCACTTCCACTCGCGAGCGTTGTTCCATCTGGTGAAAATGCCAAGCTTCTAATTCGTCCTGGGGCTTCAGTGGAAGTAGCAAGCAACCGTTCTGTGCGCGGATCCCATCCGGGCAGCGGAACACCATCAGGTGAAGATGATGCTAACGCGTTCATCAGATTAGAATCTCCCGCTAATGTTAGCACTTCGCGAGCAGTGGCGGTGTCCCAGAGTCGGAGCGTATTGTCTTCACTCCCACTGGCAAGCAGAGAATTATCTGGGGCAAATGCCAATGCCCGCATGTGCTCCGTATAACCTGAGAGCATTGCGAATTGTGCTCCACTATCTGTATCGTATATCCAAATACGTCCATCACCACCGGCGGCGAGCCGTGTGCCATCTGGCGAAAAAGTGATAGCCATTACCTGTTTTCTGTCAAACCTTGATTTGAGCCCTTGAGGTAACTCAGATTGGATGCAGTTTTGGAACAGCTCTGTTTTTTCCATTTTTCTAATTATTAAGCTCCTATCCTGCGCTCCATTACATTACGAGCAGGTTTCCGTCGCGACTGAAATAAAGATTTGGACCGTATAACACCAAAAACCAAGCCCGTAACGAAGTGGAGGGCGACTCGAAAGCGGAAAAAGTGAAGTTTCAAACAACGGAACTTATCCGCGAGGTAAAATTAAAAATTCCAATCTAAAACGACACCTGTATATACATTCGGTTCGTTGAGGAGGCCATCGTAAGCCTGTTTAATCTGCTCTGGTTTGAGACGGTGAGAGATTAAAGGTTCAACGTGCAATTGCCCGCGTGCCATCCAGTCAAAGATCGTTTGTTGTTTGCCGAATTGAGAGGTTCGGTTACCGATGTCTGGGTACATTGGCACGCACCATTCAAGTGCTCCACGAATGGTGATCCATCGCAGATGTGTTTCAGAGAGCAGGTCAGTCAAGTCTCCGGGCACCGAGACGCGTGGTGTTCCGAGAATAATGAGTTGTCCGTGGTTGGCGGTAGCACGAAGTGCTTGCATAACAACGCCACTGTGCCCAACAGCATCGACCGTAATGCCCCCAATTTCATCACCCGTTATTTCTTCAATCTGTGTTTGTGCTTCTTCAGCAGTGCCCCCGACGGTGTACTTGATTCCACACCGCTGTGCGAGATCCCGTCTCTCTGCTACCGGATCCACACCAATCACGCGACATCCATGAATCTGAAACATCTGTGATGCCAAATTTCCAACAAGCCCTAATCCAAAGACAACGACCCACGGGTTCGTCCCAATTTCTCCAACAACAATCGCTGTCATTGCCACGCCTGCCATTCGTGAGGCGGCAACCACAGCTGGATCCACTGCTTCTCTCACAGGGGCGACCAGTCGATCTTGTGAATATCGGATCGTTGAAGCATGCCGTCCGTATGTGAAAACCCGATCGCCGGGTGCAGCGCGGGTAACGCCAGCGCCGACTTCACGCACAATGCCTACATTCGCGTAACCGGAACGCCACGGATATTCACACCATGCGCCCTTCTGGAATACTTTTGGTTCTCTCCCTGTGTAATTTGCGAGTTCTGTACCGCTACTAATGAAGGTGTATTCTGTGTCTATTAGCAATTCACCGGGAGCGAGCACTCGCGCGTCTATATCAGCAGTTTGCAGCTCAACTTGATTCTGACCTGTTACAACAACTTCTCTTATTTTCATGGTGAATTTTCTTCTCCTAATGCCTTTAGTTCTTCTGTTTTGATTTTACGGATTAAAGCCTGCATCCGTTTATATCGAACAAGTCCGACGAAGAAGGTCGCAATGCCGAGTAAAATAAAGATAATACCGATCACCTCAACGATATATGAACTGAAAATCTCTTTGAGATGCACAAAGGATAAGCCTGCGACGAACAACGTTAGTGCCGTGCGGATATAGGCGAGAAAGGTTCGCTCATTCGCGAGGATAGTCCGGTCTGCAGCGAGATGATCTCGCAAAATCAGTTGGTCTTCCAGTCCTTTGTAGGGTGTTGGTTTCTCTGGCATTTGTTGTTCCGTTCTTCCTTAAAAGAGATTCAAAATAATGATGCCGGCAAGCCATCCATAGAAAGTCCGAAGGCACCGTAACCTTTTTGCTGTACGCTGGTATTCCGCCGTGTAACACGCCGGATTTTGGAAATAGAGCGTCAATCGTTTGGGTGTGGACAAGTCAATTTTGGGTGTTAACGTGCTCATCACAACGGTACTTATACCGAGAAGCACAATATTGATTATAGGCAAGATGCTAAGAGCCGCGCCAAATACTGTCCAACGCCATTTTGAAACACTACGGGATGCGTCAGCCCGTGCCACACGGATCAGAGATGCGGATGGTATTCCTGTTTTTGGAGCCATGCGTGATGTCCGGATTGAAACGCGGGACTTCCTTGCTCCGCTCTTTTATATTTTAGAAACGCTTTCTGCGCGCAATACGCATTAATCCTCGTAACGTAGATTTTTCCCGTTGTCGGGACCGCCTTGATGCCAAACCCAGACGTTCCGGAAATATGCCTGTTTTTCTGGGGGCAACCCATCAATCACATGCTTTGGTGCTGATGGTTTGTGAAATTGACACCCGACGAAATTATAACAATTAAAGATGGCGATCCGCGGTCGATTTGGATTTTGCCACGCAACTCCAGAATGACAAAGGTTTTCCGTGAAGATAATGACGGAACCTGGGGGGCAACTGTACGTTTCAAAGAGTGGTGAATCTGTCTGCCGATGCACCTCAGGAATTTGGAAGTTGGCTTTGTGGCTTCCCGGCAGGAATAGCGTGCCACCTTCACCTGCTTTGACTTCGTTCAGTTCAAAAACAACTCGCGTCAGGGCGGAGTATATCTTCCCGTTTCGACACTGATAGTTGAAGTTGGGATTCACATTTCGCACACCACCATGAGGTGGAGGTCCGCCGGTTCCCGCAGTGCGATAGGTGAACCAACTGGATTCCATCCGAACTTCTCCTAAAATCTCGTGGAGAATATCAATTATGACCGGATGATCGATTAAAAATGATGCCGTGCCTCCTGGAAACTGTCGTTCATGGGGTGGCAAAGATTCGGGATTTGTTTGGATAGTCTCAATTTGTGCTTTCAGTGCCGCAATTTCTGAAGGCTTTAAAACTTCAGGAATTAACAGGTAGCCTTTGAGATCAAAGATAAATTTCTGTTCTTCCGTCATGGCAATTCTCCCTGACAAATAACGCTTCCGATCATCTTAAGCATTATAGCAAATTTTAGGTTTAATTCAAAGCGATATTTTATATTCGGCGACATCACTGGCATCACGCTGAAACATTTGTTGTTTCTTGAGTCTTATCGCTGGAGATCTCTGTGTAAAGGCGCGTATCGCCAAAATAAAATATACCTAATAAGGTAACGAACCTTTGTTTGACACCGATACATGCTGTATGCTATACTAAAAACATGCCGCGAGCAGTATTTTCGGTGCAGCGTGCCAACCGAAAACTTGGTATAGAAAAGTCGGTGCAGCGTGCCAACCGAAAACTTGGTATAGAAAAGTCGGTGCAGCGTGCCAACCGAAAACTTGGTATAGAAAAGTCGGTGCAGCGTGCCAACCGAGAATTACTGTGAAAAGCATCAACATACTGTTGAACTTTATTTACAAAAATGAAATGGAGTAACCAATTTAATGAATTTCAAACAAGCATTAGATAGCAAAATCGCAGATTATAACTTACTCAAGCACCCATTTTACCAAGCATGGAGTGCCGGTGAATTATCAGTTGAATCCCTACGTTCCTATGCCCGTGAGTATGGTGCTTTTATCTCTACAGTGCCAGAGGGTTGGGAAGCACTCAACGAGATCGAAACCGCAGAGGAAGAGACCGAACACATCGACTTGTGGGCTGACTTCGCTGCTGGGCTTGACACAACTGTTGATGAAGCACAAATCCCGCAGGTGAAGGCATTGATGCGGACCGCACACGAGCTCTTTTCGGAACGGACGACTGCACTCGGTGCACTCTATGCGTTTGAGGTACAGCAACCGGCAACTGCCCAATCGAAACTCACCGGTTTAAAGACGTTCTATCAACTCCCGAAATCCGTAGAACCTTATTTTGAAACGCATTCACACAACGAGCATGAAACGGAAAAACTACTTGAGCACATTGGCACGTTGCCATCGGATTCACACGCCACTGTCGTACAGGCATGCGAGACGATGAGCAGTGCCTTGTGGGATGCTCTCACGGGGATTCATGATGCGGAATGCGCGTGATACGGTGCAGGCGTATTTTGATGCTCTTGTTGTTGGTGATGCTGAAACCCTCATTGCAATGATGCTTCCTGTCTCACACTACGTCAAGATCGGCACCGATGCTGACGAGGTTGTTGAGGGAAGCGTAGAAATCGCGGCGTATTACCGAAACCACGTCGCGAGCACAGAGGATTTCAGCATTGAATTTATTAACCTTAACGTGCAGGAACGAGGGAATGTCGCTTGGTTCTACACGCGACAGGTCTGGCGGCTCAAATGGCAAGGCACGTCGGAGGAATTCATGATGCGGATGACGGGTGTCTTGGAAAAAATCGATGAGTTGTGGAGGTTTGCGCAGATCCACGCCTCGATTGGGCATCAATAACGGAGGACACATTGTGATAGCACTTTCTAAAGAAATTCAACAGGCAGTTCAGGAATCTGAGGATAACCTTGTCCGTTTGGTTGATCCAGAAACGAATGTAGAATATGTCGTGGTACCTGCTGAAACTTATGAACAGATGCGAAACGGGGTATACTACGACGACAGTCCGCTTACCGAAGAAGAGCGACGTGCACTCCTCATTCAAGCAGGACTTCGTGCGGGTTGGGATGATCCAGAAATGGACATTTACAACGATCTTGATCTGCGACGGAGAAACTTTTGAAAATCTCAACTATTTCCTTTGATGGCGATATGACCTTGTGGGATTTTCGGAAGGTTATGCATCATTCGCTCAAACATACATTGGTAGAGCTGCAAAGACAGGTTCCAACCCAGCGTGTTTTAGGACTTACAGTCGATGAAATGGTTGTAATTCGGAATCAGTTTGCTGGAGAAGTAAAGGGCAAAATTTGGAACCTTGAAGAAATCAGATTGCGCGCATTTGAGAAGACACTTGAATATGTCGGTTGTCCAGATAAAGAACTTGCTGTGCATCTGAATGCGATATATCGGAAGCATCGGTTTGAAGATGTAGAGTTATATCCAGATGTCATCTCGACTTTTGATGTTTTGTCACCACAATTCAAACTGGGATTGCTCTCAAATGGAAATACCTACCCGGAACACTGCGGACTTGAGGGGCATTTCGCCTTTGTTGTCTTTTCCCAAGATGTGCAGATTGAGAAACCGGATCGAAAAATTTTTGAAATTACTGCTCAGCGAGCAGGTTGTAAGCTCGCGGAGATGCTTCATGTAGGAGACTCACTTGAGAACGATGTTGCTGGTGCGCGGAACGCTGGCGCGTATTCTGTCTGGCTCAATCGTGAAGGTGAACCGAATCACACAGAAACCCAACCCGACTACGAGGTGGCTTCGTTGGCTGAAATTCCTGAAATTTTAGGGGTGGAGAGAACAGAATCATGATCACACTTTCTAAAGAACTTCGACATTGTCACACAGATCCGTCCCCGACTCGTCGTATTCCGGAAGAAGCATATTCGCCAGCAAAATTCCGAAAATCCACACACACGCTTGACGACCTATTAGCACAAGTCACAGAGGATAATCTGCCCGATGAGGGCAACATAGAGCCTTCAGCGAAAAAATGAGACGTAGGGAGAGTAATGACATACGTTTATTTCATTTACTGCGGAATCGTCCCCACTCCATAAATGATTGTTCTCTTCCCTTTCACATTAACACCCATAATCCGTTATCGACATCAAGGGTATGGGATATTCATTCGAGATAGAGTTTCTTATCTTTTTACTGATAACTAACCTACGAAGTATAGGTACACAGAAAAGGTTGTCGTTTATTCTCTCCGGCATAAACAATCCCTTGAATCGCCTGAATCCGTGATTCTATCAATTGATTTGTTTTCGCAAATCCCACAACGACTTATTGCGCAGCAAAATAACCGCTGCGTGGACCTTTATCGAAACTGTTGGTTCTGCGTGTATGCATTCGGGAGCGTCACAAACACGCCCCCCGTCTGCAAGGCGACCTGTTGTTGAAAGGCGTCGGCGGCACCGATGACACTAACGACGACAGGGAGTTCTTTGAGTAATCCGATGGTGCCTGCTATCGGGTGTTGCGGATCTCCAGGTTCATCTGTGATGAGAATGAAATGTGTTTTGACGTTTCTGCGGAGTTCGAGGCGTCTGATACCGTCAGCAACGGCTTGTAGAAGATGCTCATCATCTCGGCACGGCAGCTGGAAGATCTTATGTAGGTCGGCTTGTGTTTGGGGCGGTTTGAAAACATTTATCCGATTTGTGTTCCCGCTGCGGTAAAACCGAACGACCCCAAGTCTATAGTCAATCAGGGCGTTATCCCAGTTGCGGATCCACAGGTTTATCTGCTGGCTTAAGTCCAGGATTTTATCTTTCATACTCTGAGAACCATCGAGAAATAAGATAACATCCACCGGCTGATTCGTCGCATCGCTGAGGATAGCATTGCCGATTTGCTGAGCCGCTCCCCATCCGACTTGCTTCGGGGGATTTGCTTTTGGCTGTATGATTGGGTCTTGTGGAATCGCGTGCCAAGTGCCCCCGGTTTGTGTTGCCAATTCTCTATGCTCGGCTGTATTATTCCCCAGCACATTCACATACAGTTCATTTCTTCGACACACCGAGATGACGGCATTGACGGAAAGTCCGTGTAGGCTCGTGAAAGGTTCATCTGTAACGACGATGAGATGTTTGATCGTATTACTGCGGAACTGCAGTTGCTTGACCGTTTCATCGACGGCATCCAATGCGTTTTCATCACCTGTGGGGAGAATCGAATAGAGTTCCTGCTTATATTTTGATAAATTACGCGTCAGCTGGAAGACTTTAATGCTATTTTGAGGTGGGTTGGTTTTTTCCTTCATTTTGAAATGCGTCAGACCGAGTTGATAGTCGATTTCTGAGGCTTTGTAGGCATCAATCATCTGCCCGAGATGTTCGGCGACGGCGTTGATATTATCGCCCATACTCCCAGAGGCATCGACAACGAAGACAACATCGAGAGGCACCCCCCCACTCGAGGCAATAATATCCTCGGTCAGTTCACCGATGACGCTGCTAAAGGTGGATCCTTCGCCGCTATCTGCGGTGCCACCGCCAGTCCCCTGCCCTGTGAGTGTTTCTGCGATACCCGTGCCCGGCTTCTTCCCCGCACCTGTTTCCTCGGTCGGTTTGCTGATGCCCGCACTCGGTCTCTTACGGGGAGTTTTCACACCGCTGAGACGCCGCTGGGTATAACTCTCAACGTTGTCGGTTGCCACCGAACGCTTCGCAGACAACACCGCTTCGGGTGTCGTCGGTAAATCGGCATCCGTGGATAACAACGTCGGATCGGCATCTATAGGCTTCGGGGAAGCGGGTGGAATCTCAACGGCTTTCGGCACATTGACAGGGAGCTTCGCAATATCCAATGACGTGTCCGGCTCGATAACCTTTACCTGTTTCTTTAAAGGGAGCTTTTCGCGGATGGGGGTCGGTGTGGTTTCCTCAGTGACGATGGGCTCTTGGATAACCTGTTTTTTGACGATCGGCTGTCGCGGCAACTCTGAAAACAACTCGACCTGGATCTCATCTTCATCTTCTTGCATCTCATATCTTATAACGATGAAAGAAAGCACAACGATCAGGATGACATGCGCAATGACAGAAATCCGAAGAGCATACATCCGATGCTGTTGACGGAACGTCTTGCGGAGAACCCAGCCATTCATAGCACGGCTCCTTTTTCTACTTGATAGAGAGATAAACAGATGTTGTCGCTAATGCCGTTTGAGACCTATTTAACACTTGGATTTTCAGCGATACCCTTCGGCCCCGGACTTTTTTATCCGCAACGACCGGGATCCGCAGTGTTTCAAACCCCTGTGGGGCAATATTCAAGGGTCTCTCGGGTGCTTGAAAACGCAAGCCATCTATGGTTTGCGGCAGTAGCACGACTCTGAGATTCTTTGCCGCACCCCCCGAATTCGAAATTGTTACCTTTAACCGCACATGTTCACCGGCATCGATATACCCATTATTGTTTGCCGGATCTTCCAAAGTCGTGTCAATCCAAAGCGCGGGGGGGCGTTGCTGTGGCAAGATACCCCTCAACAAACCCAATTGGGACGCGATGAAAACACCGACGACCAAAACTGCCAACGGCAGCAAGACCTTTATCAATTTCTTCTGGATTCGCTGTTGCCTTTCTCTTTTCGCGAGAAAGGTTATCGCACTTTTCAGGTCGCGGGCAGGTTGGTATTGTGGCGTGATACGCAACACCTCATCCGCTTGACTTTTGGCATCAGTGAGGGCACCCGTTTCCATGTAGGTCTGTGCGAGATGGTAATGCGCAAGGGCATTCTCGGGCGATGCCTTTAGTACCTTTTTGAAGGCAGCCGCAGCTTGAGGATATTGCTTATTCCCCAGAAAAACACGTCCGCGTTCCATCTCTTTGTCAGTGTCAATCTCGGTATCATCTGCAGGCGGTTTGGGTTTTTTCTTTGCGTCGATGTCGCCAGCAGGTTGAACAGATACGTCCGCTGATGCCCGCACAAGCGGCTCAGCCGTAGGCGGATGTTCCTTCTCTTTTGCACCAATTTGCACAGCCGGGGCAACAGATAGACCCGCAGGTGGTGAAATACGAGGCTCAACGGTTTGTAAAAAGGAGAGCACCGGCAGGCAGTTTGCGTCTATCTTCAGGGCTTCTCTGGCAGCATTTCGGGCATCTTGTAACCGATGCTCACCGAAGTAGGCAAGCGCAAGCCCATGGTAGGCATCAATAAAAGTAGAATCCTCTCGCAGAACCGCCTGAAAATGCGTAATTGCTTCAGCATACGCTTCGGCATTCAGATAGGCAATGCCGAGTCTGTAGTGGCCATCTCGGATGTCGCTCATCGCATCTCCACTCCTAAGGATTCTCTGTCTCTGCTTTCCCCAAGCAAGCATCGTTTATTGTGGAAAGGTCCCAAATCCAAGACATTTGACCATCGGTTGTCTTCTCAAGACATCAAACAATCGCTTTTCGTAATATGTGAGTTCATACACAGGATCTTCGACCTCGTGTAGGTGTCTGAAAAAGTTTTGATCGACGTATGCCCAGACGACATCCGCGCGCGTGATCTCGCCTGCTGTGCCTTCGCGTTTTTTCTGGTGTGGCAGAAGTCCCGGTGAACCAAATTGAAACCCCGACCGACTTTTCGTTATATGAGATACATAGCCATTGAGATATATCAGGGTCATGTAATCCGCCCAAACCGAGCCACCCGAGATAAAATCCCTTGGCTCCCCCAATGTTTCAGCGGCATGCTCGTGTATCTGTTTGGCATTTTTGATGGGTTTATCTGTGAGATAGCCTGCGACACGGAGCCGGTCGTTTTCAAAACTATAAACTATCTTGATAGGGACATCTGCAATACGTTCATTGTAGATAAGTGTGTTCTCTTTTCGGGAGAATAAACGGGTGCCCTGTTTCTGTTCACTGATCTCTACCATTGCCTGTGAGTAGCCCCACCGGGTTTTGCGAAAATGGTAATCCCCCTCCTCCGACAGGGTGTGTCGTATTTTTTCTAAGTTCCCGATCTCGCCGAGGTTCGCACACCCGAAAGCGAGAAGAATTGCCCCCCATCCGATGATGTGTTTGAATCCCCGAATCCCGTTATATGCTTGCATTTATACACCTCCTCTCTATTTAGAAGCCCCGTCTCTTGCTAATTAGCACAAGGCGTAAACTTTCCTCTGTTATATCTGATCTCCGTTCTCCATTTTTGCCTGTCAGCAGGACAGAATTGGGGCTGCCCTTCCATAATGCTGGGTTCGGCACGGAGTTAATGAAAAGTCGCTATCGTATTCCTACGATAACATCGACATTATACAAATTTTGTAAATTCTTGTCAATTTCTTAAATAGGATTTACGCATTTCCGCCCTGCGCCCGCTATGGGGTGTGTAAATATTTTGGCAGACACAGCACTCCCCTGGAATGCTGTGTTTTTGGCGTCCTGATTTCTACAGACATATCACGAGACATATCACACCTCATGAGGTTTAACAAATAAATTGGGTAATTGTGGAGACCACGCAACGTGCGATGAATGCACGTCGCATTTGGTCGAGTACGCCGCAAATCGCACTACTACAAACCGATCTACTTGTTATCACACGTCATAGAATTACCCGATTAAATTCTTAATCTTCATCTGGCGTGAAGAAGGCTTTATCTCTAAAGACACCTCTTTGCTCCAGCGGAGCAATATGTCTATAGGAAAGACTTAGTGTCAAAAACTTTACACACCCTTTTGTCGTTTTGTCGTCTTCTCCTTGCATAAAATTATTTCTTTGTGCTATCATAGTAAACATGGAGAGCAGGAACGGCGTTATAACAAAACATACTCTGAACATTACAAAGTTGAGTGCATCTCGAATTGCGCTGGCGAAAAGAAATACACCAGATGCCCTTCAAAAACTCTGTCAAGAGTATTGGATGTGGCATTTCGACGAATCGCTGTCTGATGCCGCTCGATTGTTGCTGAGCACAGAACTTGGTTGGGAGACGATGCCCCAACTCACAACACCGCCAGTCGGTGAAGTTATCTCTCCGATCGGTCATGCGCTTGCACACGAGG